>Ga0265293_10005399_pt1 | contig 21356 bp, 20 predicted proteins | sample Munlanlewell138R_FD_192505 | JGI IMG/M metagenome (GOLD analysis project Ga0265293, IMG submission 192505) | Leachate microbial communities from a municipal landfill in Southern Ontario, Canada - Leachate well 138R | ecosystem: Engineered > Solid waste > Landfill > Unclassified | place: Canada... | reverse complement strand
TCGAGCAGGACACCAGTCTGGAGCAGGCCAGCCGCATCATCACCGGGACCATGCCGTTGCATGCTACCCATGATTTTCTGATCACCCGTGACGGAAAATGCGTGGGCGTTGGCCGAATCATGGATTTGCTGAAGAAAATCACCGAACTGCAGATTCGCAATGCACGCTATGCCAATCCATTGACTCTGTTACCTGGAAATGTGCCTATCAACGAAGTGCTGGAGGAACTCCTGAGCAATCGTGCGGAATTCGCCGTGGCTTATTGTGACTTGGACAACTTCAAGCCATTCAACGACGCGTATGGATATGCAAAGGGTGACGAGGTGATACGCACCGTAGCGAGAATCTTGGAGGCGAACGTGAACGGCACAAAGGATTTCGTCGGTCACGTGGGCGGCGATGACTTCATCGTTGTTTTCACCAGCGAGAATGCGAACAGCCGCTGTGATGCTGCGCTTCGCCAATTCGAGCAGGAAATACCCCGAGTCTATGAAGAAGATGATCGTCTGCGGGGCGGCATCCAGTCACGGGATCGCGGCGGCAACGATAGATTTTATCCGCTGCTCACGCTGTCCATCGGCCTGGTGACGCCGGAACCGGGTGCCTGCCGTTCACACCATGAGGTGGCTGCCCTGGCCAGTGAGGCTAAACATCAGGCCAAGCGCATACCCGGTAACAGCCTGTTCGTGGACAGACGCAGGCGTCTTGGATGATGTGATGGTAGAGAGTGCGGGTGGCCGGCAGCGCGCTCAGGTTTCTTTCAGCCCAGGCAGCCATTCGGCCTGCAGCCGGGCGATGGCCTGTTCCTTGGCTTTTGCCTCCACCTCGATCCAGGGCACCTGTGAGTAGGCGCTGGGCATGACGGAAATCTCGTCGGCGTGGCCCCGATCGGTGAAGCTGTTGCGCCCGTTCGATATATGCACGAGCTGCCACGAGGGATCGGGCCAGGTGCGGGCGGCGGCGATGGTGAATTCCGCGATGCTGGGGTGCTCGTAGCTGGCCAGTTGCCGGAAGCACACGTGATGATGGGCGTCGAACACCATGGGCACGCCTGCATCCTCACAGACGGCCAGGATCTCCGCCGCGTCATAACGGCTCTCATCGTTCTCCAGCGCAATGCGTCCGCGTACCGCGGGCGGCAGGTGCGCGATGGCCTCGCGCAGCGCGGCCGCGCGGCCGCGCCTGCCGCCGTGGATCTCCAGCACGGCCCAGGGCGTGCGCGGCTGTGCCAGGGCGTCGAGGATGCGCCCGTGCATGGCGAGGATGCGCAGACTGTTCGTCACCACCGCCTCGGACTCCGAATTCAGCACCACGAATTGATCCGGGTGCATGACCAGACGCACACCCAGCGAGGCGGCGGCGCGCCCAATCGCTCCGAGTTCACCAGCGATGGCCTCCAGCAGCGGCGCACCCATGGCATCGTCGGCGAACGGGAAGATCCCTGAGGGGATGCGGTACAGCCGGATGCCCCGTTCGATGCAGAAGCGCGGCGCGCGCGCCAGTGTCGCCAGATTGGCCGCATAGATCGCGCGCAGCAGGGCCGTGCGTGCCGCGGGCGTTGCGGCCCGCAGGCGCGTGCGCGTCACGGTGCGATAGCGCAGGGCGTCGCTGCGGGTGATGCAGACCAGTCCGAGTTCGGGGCGCATGCGCCACGCCTATTACCACTTTCGCAAAGCATCGACCAGCGCACGACCCGGGACAAACCCGGAGCGCGCCTTGGCGTCGGCTGGGCCGCTGCATAGGCTTTTCGTGACAAGTGCTGCGGGAGGCGTGTCATGTTCGCCATCGTGGTGCACGGCGGTGCCGGCGTGTGTAGCGGAGTGCACGTGGAACCGGCGCTGCGCGGCGTGCGCGAGGCCGCGCGGGTCGGGCATGGCGTATTGGCCGAGGGTGGCCATGCCCTGGACGCCGCCGTGGCCGCCGTGATGGTGCTGGAGGACGATCCCGCCTTCAACGCGGGCACGGGCTCGGTGCTCAACCTGGACGGCGAGGTCGAGATGGACGCCGGCGTCATGCTCTCGGAAGGCCTGCGCACGGGCAACGTGGCCGCGCTGCGGCGGGTGAAAAATCCCGTCGCCGTGGCGCGGGCGGTGATGGAGCAGACCGATCACGTGCTGCTGGCCGGGGAGGGCGCCGGGCGTTTCGCACGCGCCTTCGGCTTTACGGATCACGACCCGATCATCGCCGAGCGTCGGGCGGGTTGGCAGCGGGCGCGTGCGGCCATGGAACGACGTGGGGATGCCTACCTGCCCCGCTTGCACGATCTGCTCGCGCGCCATCCGGAACTGCCCGCCGGCACCGTGGGCGCGGTCGCCCTGGACGGGCAGGGCCGCATCGCGGCGGCCACCTCCACGGGGGGCGTGACCCTCAAGCTGCCTGGCCGGATCGGTGACACGCCGCTGCCCGGCGCAGGCAATTACGCCACCCCGAACGCCGGCGTATCCGCCACGGGCAAAGGGGAACTCATGATGCGGTTTCTCACCGCCAAGGCCGTATGCGACGGCGCCCGCGCGGGCGACATCCAGACCGCGGTGGACGCGGTACTCGCGGCCATGGCCGAACAGATCGGGCGCGACGTAGGCATCATCGCCCTGGACAAGCGCGGCCGCGTGGGCGTCGGTCACCTCACCCCGGCCATGCCGCACGCCTGGTGCGTAGGCACCGGTGAGCCGGTCGTGCGCCTCAGTGTCCCGTAGCCCGGATGAAGCGAAGCGGAATCCGGGGATCACGGAGCATGAGCTCGCATGGCCGCGAAATCGGGGTCGCGGATCACACACGAAGCGAATGCCGGGAAGCAGGGAAGACCAGTGACGCAGCCCGTGTTGCGTCCCAGCCGGTATTTGTAACCCCTCTGCGGCCTCTGCGTCTCTGCCTTTGCGTTGGACAGTTTTTCATTAATCGGCCGTGCGGCTGGCGAGGGCGCAGACGTTCTTGCCCAGTTCCAGTTCGGAGGCCTTGCGTTCGTCGGCGCTCGTCAGGCCGGCGTTTACGCGCTTGATCTCCACGTAACCCGGCGGGAACGTGGGGAGGCTCGCAAGGATGAAGCGGGTGAACGCCGCCTCGTCGCCGGTGGCCAGCGCCAGGCCCTCGTTGCGCGTGCGAAGTTCCCTCAGCGCCGCCATGAACCGGCCCTGCGGATCGCCTTCCCGCGCATTGCTGAAGTGGGCCGGCAGCAGCACGGTTTCATCGGGCAAGGCGAGCAGACGTTGCAGCGATTGCCGGAATAACGGCGTCCACTGTTCCGGATGACCACCAAGATCGGGGCGCGCCACCGACTCGATGAAAATGCTGTCGCCGGCGAGCAGCCAGCGTTCGTTGACGAGGAAAGCGACCTCGCCGAGGGTATGGCCCGGAATGTGTAACACGCGCACATCGGCGCGTCCGATCCGGAATTGTTGTCCGTCCCTGAGGAACTCGAACCCATAGCGTGCCGGCAGCAAATCCATGGGATGGATCGCGTCGTACGGATGGAGGTGATAGGCGGTGTCTGTTTGTTTCGCGAGACCCACGCCGCCGCTCAGATGATCCGCGTGCATGTGGGTGTCGAGCACGTGGGTGACGCGTGCACCGTGACGTTGGGCCGTATCGAGATAGATGCTCACATGCCGCAGCGGATCGATCACCGCCGCCGCGCCTTCACTCACCAGTAGATGGCTCAAACAGCCGCGTGCCGGCCGGCTGATCTGCAGGATGCGCAAACCCGCTTCCTCAGCCACCGTTTCCACGTGGTAGTGATCGCCCCACGCCGCCATGCCACCGTCCAGGTTGGCGGCATCACGGCCGAGCTGCCGCAGGCCTTCGGCCACGAGGTCCGAGGTATGGCCGTGGGGGCAGACGACCAGGATCGGGATATCCGCATCGAGGCGAGGCAGAAGGGTTTGTGGGGCGCTCTTCAGCACCGCCTTCACCACGTCTTCGTCGGTGTCCAAATCAAGGAATTCGAAATAGGGAACGTTCACCGTGGGTATCGGCTCGCGGCCCTCGACGTGCCAAGCGGCGAATTCCTCCGCGGAGCGCACGTCCAGGATTTGAAACCGTGGGCCATGCAGCAGATGCTCGTAGAGCATCTCGGGACGCCAGGCGGATGTATTCATTGGGGTGGTGGCAGTTTGGTTCCAGTGATGCGGTCGAGAAATTTGCCCAGATCGTCGAAAACGGCTTCGAGGCCGTTCCAGAGATCCATGCGTTCCCAACTTTCCGCTTCCTGAAGTTTCAGTTGCGCCATGAGATCACCGGCATGACGGCGCGTTTCCGTGGCTTCCTGCCATTGCGCCTGATAGGTTTCATGCAGCTTCGGATCCGCATGCGCCATCTCGTGCTCCAGCTGCGCAATCCTGGCGTCGAGACTGTCGAGCCGTGCCTGAAGGAGTTGCATGTCGCGCGTGGGCATGGCCGGGTTCTCGCAAGCAACGGGCTATAAGAAGTATAGGAAGACGGCGATCAATCTCCGCCGCCGACGCGGATTCGTTTTATGGATGCGCGAGGTCCACCATGAACGATCAGAGACCGGCCTGGTACCGCACGCTGTCCACCCGACATGCGGGCTACATCACCGCGCTTGAGCAGCTCGGTGAGGCGACCCGCGCGGCGGGCCCCATCGAGGAGAAGACCGCGCAATTACTGCAACTGGTGGCGGCCGCAGCGGTGCGTTCGGAGGGTGCTGTGCACAGCCACGTGCGCCGGTCGCTGGATTGCGGTGCGAGCCCCGGCGAGATCCGTCATGCGCTGATTCTTGCGACCAGTCTCATCGGTTTTCCAACCGTCTCGGCCGCGCTGCGCTGGGCGGAAGACATCCTGGAAATCCAGCAGGATTTTCATCTGGTCGGGGAATAGGGAGCTTCCTCATGGCGTTCCTATACTGTGGAAGGCGCGCAGCTGGTATGGTTGATTTCCGTTCATAACGCGGGGCCACGGGCCCGGGAGGAAATCGATGGACATGGTGCTGGATGCAGTCAAGGACATGCAGGCGACGGTTTCGGCGCTGGTAGTGCCGGGCAAGGGCATTCTGGCCGCCGACGAGAGTATTCCGACCATCACCAAGCGTTTTCAGGCCGTGGGCATTCAGTCCAATCCCGATACGCGCCGCGCCTATCGCGAGCTGCTCATCGGCACGCCGCAAATCGGCGAATACCTGTCCGGTATCATCCTCTTTGAAGAGACCCTGGATCAAAAGGCGTCCGACGGCACGCCGCTGCCGGAACTGTGCGCCAAGCAGGGTATCGTGCCGGGCATCAAGGTCGACAAGGGGCTGGTGGAATTGCCGTTCACCAACGGCGACAAGGTGAGCCAGGGACTGGATGGTCTCGGCGAGCGCCTGGCCACGTACAAGCAGAAGGGTGCGCGCTTCGCCAAGTGGCGCTCGGTCTACAACATCGGCGCCGGTCATCCCACCCGCCTCGCCATCGAGGCCAATGCCGAGGTGCTGGCGCGCTATGCGGCCGAATGCCAGAACCATGGCATCGTGCCCATCGTCGAGCCGGAGGTACTCATCGACGGCGATCATTCCATCGATCAATGTGCCGAAGTGAGTGAAGTGGCCTTCCATGAAGTGTTCCATGCGCTGCATCGCCACGGTGTACGCCTGGAACTGATTGTGTTGAAACCGAACATGGTGATCGCGGGCAAGAGTCACGCGCGCAAGTCCACGCCCGAGGAAGTGGCCGACCGCACGGTCGAGGTGCTGCGTCGCACCGTACCCGGCGCCGTGCCCACCATCAACTTCCTGTCCGGCGGTCAGACCCCCGAACAGGCCAGCGCCAACCTCAATGCCATGAATGAGCGGCATCCCAAGCTGCCCTGGAATCTCAGCTTCTCCTATGCACGTGCTTTGCAGGAACCGGTGATGCAGACTTGGAAGGGCGACGCGAAGAACGTGGATGCGGCCCGCAAGGCCTTCTTCCATCGCGCCAAACTGAACGGTGCGGCGCAGAAGGGTCAGTACAAGGCGGCCATGGAAAAGGCCTGAAGACAATCATCACTCAGTGTGACTCATCCGCCTCCCTCCGGGAAATTCACCCGGAGGAGAAGGGCGGCTGAGGCTACTGTCCGGGAGACTCTGGCGCCGTTTTCAGCTCCGGCGTACGCGGCCGGTTGCTCATGTATCGGATTCCTTGGTTAAGCTTTGAATCGTTCACTGGTCGATGTGCCCGTGCAGAAAGCGAATCAGGAGGCAGGCCGATGAATCCGTTGCGGCAGCTGAGCGACTATGGGCAGAGCTGGTGGATCGATAACCTCTCGCGCGACATGCTCCGCAATGGTGAGTTGGAGCGGCGCTGGCGTCAGGACGGCCTGCGTGGCGTCACCTCCAACCCTGCCATCTTCCACAAGGCCATCGCCGCGGGTTCGGCCTACGACGAACAGATCCATCGCCTGTTCGCCGAAGGCAAGTCGGTGCACGAGGTCTACGAGGAGGTGGTCACCACCGACGTGCGCGACGCCTGCGACGTGCTGCGCCCGCTCCACGATCGCAGCGAGGGCCTGCACGGCTTCGTAAGTCTCGAGGTATCACCGCACCTGGCCTACGACGCGGAGGCCTCCATACGCGAGGCACACCATCTGCGCGCCAAGGTCGGGCGGCCCAATCTGTACATCAAGATCCCCGGCACGGAAGCCGGCATCCATGCCATCGAGACGCTGTTGTTCGATGGCGTGTCCGTCAACATCACCCTGCTGTTCGCCATCGACGTCTACGAGGCGGTCGCCGAGGCCTACCTGCGAGCCCTGGAGCGTCGCCTCGCGGAAGGACGTTCGCTGACGGAGGTGTCGTCGGTGGCGAGTTTTTTCCTCTCGCGCATCGACAACCTGGTGGACCGGGCCCTGCATGCGAAGATCCAGACGGAAAACGGCGTCGGCGCAGAGCCCCGCCCCCAGGACCTGCTCGGCAGAACGGCCATCGCCAACGCCAAGCTCGCCTACCAGCGTTTTCTGCACATCACCGACAGTGACCGCTGGCGGCGGCTCGCCGAACGCGGTGCGCGCCCGCAGCAACTCGTCTGGGCGAGCACCAGTACCAAGAACCCCAAGTACAGCGATGTGATGTACGTGGAACCGCTCATCGGCCGCAACACCGTGAACACGTTGCCGGACGTCACCCTCGCCGCGTACGCGGATCACGGCAAGGCCCGGGCGGGCACGGTGGAGGAGGGTGTCGACGAGGCGGCCGAGGTGCTTTCCGGGCTGGAACGCCTCGGCATCGATCTGGAGGGCGTGACCAATCAGTTGCAGCGCGAAGGCGTACAAAAATTCATCGAACCCTACGACGCGCTGCTCGATCTCATCGCCGCGAAACGCGGCTGAGTCCGCACCGGTGGGGCGGTCCGCAGAGGGACGGGACATCGATCGCACGCGCTTCGATGCGGTGCTGTTCCTGCTCGAAGGGGTGTTGGTGGACAGTGATGCGCTGCTTGTGTCGGTGTGGCGCCAAGCCTTCGACGAATTTCAGGCGGCCCGCCTCGCCACAGCAACAACGATGGACCCCGGCCTTCGGCAAAACGAGGCGCAAACCTCGCACGCCGCCGCTGCCACTCCGACTGCACCGTTCGATGCGGCGCGCGATTACCCCATGCAGATACGCGGTTACCCCTTCGACCTGGTGGCCGGACGCCTGCTCGCGGCCAGACAGATCACCGTACCGCCTGGCGGTGCGCGTGACCGGCCGGAAGCCTTGAGCACGTGGGGGCTGGCACGCCGGGCCGAGCGGATTCTCGCGGCGCGGCTGCGCGCGGGTGTGGCGGTACGTGACGCCGCAGTGCGGCTTGCCAAGACCTTGCACCGCTGCGGTTTCCGCGTCGGGCTGGTGAGCCGGGAGGCGCAGGCCACTGCCTTGCTGCAAGCCGCAGGGCTTTTGGGGTTGTTCGATGCGCGGGTGGATGGGCGTGATGTGCAGCGCTTTCGCCTGGGCCCCTGGCCTGCGCCCGAGCCGTGGCGTGATGCGCTGCGCCGCCTCGAGGTGCCGGTGCGCCGCAGCGCGGCCCTGGTCAGCGGCCCGGCCGAAGCGGCGGCCGCACGGCAGGCGGGCATCGCTGCGGTGTGGAATGTGGGCGATAGGGCGGCGCTGGGTGGCGCGCCCGACGTCATCGATGCCTTCACGGTGGTGTTGCCGTCCGCCCCCGCACGGGGCGCGGCCGCCGCGCCGCTGCCCTCCGCCTTGGAGCACATGGACGCCGTCGTCCCGGCCGGCGGCCCGGTGGCGTTGTTCCTGGATTTCGACGGCACCCTCACCGGCATCACCGGGACGCCGGGGGAGGCGATGCTGGCGGACTATGTGCGCGATATGCTGGCGGCCATCGCGCGCTGTATCCCGGTGGCGATCGTGAGCGGGCGGGATCGGGAGAATTTGCAGGCGCGGGTGCAGCTGCCGATGCTGTACTACGCCGGCAGCCACGGCTTCGACATCGCCGGACCCGACGGGCTGCGCTACGAGCACCCGGACGCGCTGGCCTGTGTCGCCAGCCTCGACGCCGCCGAGACCTACCTGCACGGCCGCCTCGACCGGGTGCCGGGTGCCCTGGTGGAGCGCAAGCGCTTCGCGCTGGCGACCCATTACCGCAAGGTGGAACCTGCGGCGGTGCCACGCGTTGAGGAGGCGGTGGCCGCGGTGCTTGCGGCACATCCTGACCTGCGACCGAGCCGCGGCAAGAAGGTCATCGAACTCCTGCCCGCGGTGGACTGGCACAAGGGCCGGGCGGTCGACTGGCTGCTCGCCCGTATGGGACCCGCGGCCTGGCCCATCTACGTGGGCGATGATCAGACCGATGAGGAGGCGCTGGCGCTGCTCAAAGAACGCGGCAGCGGCATCGTCGTCCAGGACACGCCCGCGGCCACGGCCGCGCGGTACCGACTCGCGAGCCCGGACGAGGTGGCAAAATTCCTCGCCCTGCTCGCGGCACGGCTAGGCGAGGCACAGTCATGAGCAATCACACATCCGGTGGCGGGCATCATCCCCGCCATGCGCATCACACGGGCGACGGGCGCATCCAGGTCAAACGTGTCTACGACGGCGTGTCCGCCGCCGATGGTCGGCGCGTGCTGGTGGACCGAATCTGGCCGCGCGGCGTGCGCAAGGAGGCGCTGCAGCTGGACGACTGGCGCAAAGACCTGGCACCCAGCCCGGGGTTGCGCGCCTGGTTCGCCCATGATCCGGCCCGCTGGGAGGAGTTCCGTCGGCGCTATTTCGCCGAACTGGATGCACGCGCCGACAACCTCGCGGACCTGCGCGCCCTCGTGCGCCGTGGTCGGATCACCCTGCTGTATGCTGCGCGCGATACGGAGCACAACAACGCTGTGGCCCTGCGCGATTACCTGTCGCGCCCGTAGCAGCCCGCCCCCGTGTAAAGGTTCCAAGTTCCCACGTAGCCGGGGTGAAGCGGAGCGGAACCCGGGGTTTGGGGCGGGCTCGGACACCGCGGTGCGTCGCTCTTGAACACGGCATCCAGCTACGCGCTACGGGTGGGTCTCGAACCCTTGTAGGCGCCGACACCGTCGGCGAACGCGGTTTCGCTGCGCGTCGGCGGTTGGAGGCATTCGCCCACGGTGTGGGCGCCTACAAGGCAACCGCACCATCTGGCGCGGTTGCCTGATCCCGGTCGCCGGCTATGGTTTGTTCCGGACCCATTGGTTCGCGAGGCCCGCGTGTTTCGTTTCTTCCGAAAAAGAAAGGAACCCCGCACCGAGACGCCGCCACGGGGCGGCCTGTTCGCAGCCGCCGTGCCCGAACCGCGCGCCGGCCGCACTGCGACGACCGTGCTGGCGGCGCACCTGGCGGGCTGCGACGGCGAACCGAACGCAGAGGAGCGGGAGGGTTTCGTACGCCTGTTCCGCCTCTCCCCCGAGGCGCGCCCGGAACAGGCCGCGCTGTTCGCGCGCTACCACAAGGACAAGCAGGCCTTTCGGCCCTTTGCCGTACAACTGCTCCAGCTGCATGGCCGGGGCAGTGCGGCGCTCGAAGACCTCATCGAGCGTCTTTACCGGCTGGCCCTGGTCGACGGCAGTCCCACCTCGCAGGAGAGCGCCTTCCTCGACGACCTGTGTGAGGTGTTCGGTCTGCCCGGCTATTGGCGGAGTGTGGATGCACAACAGGCCCGGGAGGACGACCCCTATCGCGTGCTCGGCATCCCGCGCGATGCCAGCGACCGTGACGTACGCACCGCCTTTCGACGCCTGACGCGGCAGCATCACCCGGATGCGGTAATGGCGCGCGGCGGCGCACCCGACGAAGCGGCGCCCATGGCGGCCATCAACGCCGCCTACCGCCGCGTCATGCGCGGGCGTCGTGGCGGGCAGTGACTCAGTTCTGTGCCGCGCGCGCGGCGGCCACCCGATTGCCGCCGTGACTGCGGGCATGGGCGAGGGCGCCCAGGGCGCGCTGGGTGAAGGCGTCGAGCGGTTCGCCCGGTGAATATTCGGTGACGCCGAAGCTGCCGGAGATGAGGCCACTACCGTCGTAGCGGTATTCGGCCATCAGGCGCCGCAGTTTCACGGCGAATCCGGTGGTCTCGTGCAGGTCGAGCGCCGGCGCGAGAGCGGCGAAGCGCGGGCCGTTCCAATGCGCCAGCACGTCACTCACGCGCACGTTGCGCTCCAACAGGTTGGCGATATGACGCAGCATGTCATTGCTGCCCTCCGTGCCGAGCCGGCGCGACAGCTCGGAAAAATTGTCCAGCTCGAAGATCACCAACCCCAGCGCGCCGCCGTGCCGCGTCACCCGGGCCGCGGCGGCGCGCTGCTGACGCTCGAACTCCGGCCACGTGTAGAGGCCCGTGAGCGCATCCACTGATTGGCGAGATGTGGGTGAATGTTCCATGGTGTTCCCCTTGAGGGTGGAGTTTAGTCGCCGCCCACCGAGCGGCCTGCCACCCTGTTGTCACGCACTCGGGCGGGCCGGCCTACACTGCGCTCATGGCAAGACCGTCGCGGCGCGAAAGCATGTTCCCCGGCCGCCCGCACTCTATGGCTCGATGGTGCGCGACACCGTGACCACGCTCATCGCCCTGGTCGCGGACGCCCTGGCGCGGCAGCCCGATCGCGAGGCGGTGATCGCCTTCACCCGCGATGACTGCGTGCGCTGGACGCGGTCGCGGTTGTGGCAAGCGGCCGAGGCGCATGCCCAGGTCCTGCTGGCCAACGGCGTGCGCAATGGTGAACGGGTGGCGCTCCAGGGCGACATGCGGCCGGGATGGATCGCAGCGCTGCTCGGCACCCTGCGCGTGGGCGCCTGCATCGTGCCCATCGACGCGCAGTTCAGTGGCGACACCCTGGCGCACGTGCTGCGCGATTGTGGGGCACACTGTGCATGGACCGATGCGGCGCACGCCGCCGGGCTACCCGCCTCGGTGACGGCATTACTCATGGAGGAAGCGCCGCCGGCGCCGGTGTCCCTGCCACCGCTGCCGCAGGATGCCGAAGTGGCGGCTGCCGTCCTCTATACCTCCGGCACCACGGGTTTTCCCAAGGGCGTGCCGCTCACGCACCGCAACCTGGCCTTTCAGGTGGAGAGCCTCGCCGCCATGGGCTTGGTGCAGGGTGAAGACCGCGCCCTGCTGCCCCTGCCAGCGCACCATGTCTATCCCTTTGCGCTCGGCATTTTCGCACCGCTGATCCTGGGGTTGCCGCTGATCATCCCGGCGGCGCTCACCGGACCGCAGATCGCGCGTGCGCTGCGTGAGAGCGAGGCGTCGGTGATCATCGGCGTGCCGAGGCTCTATGGCGCCTTGTTCGAAGCGCTGGAGGCGCGCCTCGCGGCGACAGGACGCTGGGCACCGCTGCTGTTCCGCACCTGCCTGGCCGCCGCCGGAGGCGTGCGCCGCGCCACCGGCTTCAACGCCGGGCGTCGATTGTTCGCGCCGCTGCACCGGCGCATCGCCCCACGGCTGCGCGTCGCCGCCTGCGGCGGCGCGGCCCTGGATGCGGCGCTCGCGCGCTGTCTTGAGGCCCTCGGTTGGGACCTGGCCATCGGCTACGGCCTCACCGAGACCTCGCCGCTGCTGACCATCGACCGGACGCCCGTGCGCCACGGCAGCGTGGGGCGCCCGCTCGCAGGCGTGGAAATCCGCGTGCGTGACAGCGAGATCCAGGCGCGCGGACCGGGCGTATTCAGCGGCTACCTGAATCTGCCGGAAAAAAATGCCGAGACCTTCACCGGGGACGGCTGGTTCCGCACCGGCGATCGCGGCAGCGTGGATGCCGATGGCTATCTGTTCGTGCAGGGCCGACTGTCCGAGATCATCGTCACCGCCGGCGGTGTGAACGTGCAGCCCGAGGAAGTGGAGGCGGCGTTCGAAACCAGTGCGTTCATCCGTGAGGCGGCGCTGCTGCCGGGCGATAAAGGGCTCGCGCTCCTGGTGGTGCCGGAGGTTGCCGAGGCGGTGCGCGCCGGGCGCGAGGTCGAGGAGGCGGTGCGCACCGCAGTGTCCGGGATCGCGCGAGGCCTGGCCAGCTACCAGCGCCCGTCCGCCCTGGCATTGACCCACGAGCCGTTGCCGCGCACGCGCCTCGGCAAACTGCAGCGCCACCGCCTGCATGAACGTTTCGAACTGGCGCGCCGCGCCGGGCCGCAGACACGCGCACGGCCCTTGCCGCCGGAACAATGGGCGAGCGCCGATCGCGGGCTGCTGGATGCGGAGGCCGCACGGGTCGCGTGGTCGTGGCTGACGGCGCGCTATCCCGACCGGCGCCTCACGCCCGATACACACCTGGAACTGGAACTGGGCATTGATTCACTCGGCTGGATCGACCTGACCCTTGAGCTCGGCACGCGTGCGGGCGTGGAACTGGATGACGCGGTCATTGCCCGCACGGAACGGGTACGCGATCTGCTGAACGCCGCGGCGGATGCACAGGGCGCCGGCGAGGAGGGCGGATGGCTGGCCCACCCGGAGCGGATACTGGGCGAGCAGGGGCAGCGCTATCTCACCCCTTTGCCTGTGCCGCTGGAACGGCTTGCCCGCGCGCTCACCGGCCTGAACGGCGCACTCATGCGCGGGCTGTTTCGCGTGCGCGCCCGCGGCTTGGAACATCTGCCGCCTCGTGGACCTTACCTGCTGGTGCCCAACCACGGTAGCGTGCTCGATCCCTTCGCCTTGTCCGCGGTGATCCCCCGCGGCATTGCGCGTGAGGTGCATTGGGCCGGCATCACCGACATGGCTTTTTCCAATCCGATAGTGCGCGGCTTCAGCCGACTGGCGCACGTGCTGCCGGTCGACCCGCGCCGCGGTGCCGTGTCGAGCCTGGCCCTTGCTACGGCGGTGCTGGATGCGGGCAAGCCGCTGGTGTGGTTTCCCGAGGGCCAGCGTTCACCCGACGGCCGTTTGTTGCCGTTCAAGCGCGGCATAGGCGTGGTGCTCGAACATCGCAAGGTGTTTGTGGTCCCCGTGGTCATACGCGGCGCCAACGATGCCATGCCGCCGGGCCGACGCGTGCCACGGCGCAGCGAAATCACCGTGGACGTGGGCGAGCCCGTCATGCCCGACGAGCTTGCTGCACAGGGCAACGGCATGCGCAGCGACGAACGCATCACAGACGGCTTGCATGCGCGGTTATGGGCGATGTGCAAGGGGGAACATGCGTCGAACGAAACCCCGTAGGGGCCCCTGGACGTGGCGATTTATCAACGCTGAAAGATGGACACGGCCCGTCGAAGGCACTGCGCGCCAAGGTAACCTACGGGGCAATCCGTTGTGCGACCTTCCGGCCCACGCGTCTGCCCACGCCCGTACCCCAGAGCCTGCCCCACAGGCGCGGGATACCGCCGAGCACGAAACCACCCACCACGGCCACAAGGATGGCATCCATGGGTTGGCGGCGCACCCACGGGACGAGGCCGATTTCCCGGGCGATGATGCGCAAACGCGCCTTGGCTTCCTGCGGTGTTATTGATTCAGTCTCTTTGCGGCCCATGCGATCAATCCCGCAACCAGCAACGTCACCAGGCCGGTGGCGAGTGCGGCGGCGTCGGCGGGCAGGTGCCGGGCGGAATACAGGTAGAGACTCCATACCCAGAAGGCAAGACCGGCAAACGCAAACAGCACTGCAGCGACCACGAGCGCCAGCGCGCCCGCGAAGCGGGCGACGGACTGCCGCATCGCCCTTGCCTCCGCCTCGAAGAGGTCGGCAAGGGCGATGACGAACTCGGCCAGCGTATTCAGCGGCGGGCCCCCAGGTCCATCAGCTTGGCGATCAGGAAACCGACGCCCACGGCCGTGGCGATGCTGCCGATCGGGTGCTGACCGATGGTCTCCTCCATGTCGTCCATGGCCTTGCCGCTGCGTTCGCGCGCCTCCTGGAGCTTGCGACGAACCTGATCACGGGTGGCATTGATGCGTTCCTGCATTTGCGCTTTCATGTCGGTCACCCTTTCACTTGACGTTCCGCGAATCGCGTTCGTGAGATCCGCCACGTCCGATCGAAGATGGGAAATGTCGGATTTCAGGGATTCGAGTTCTTCTTCGAACGGTCTATCGGCCATAGCGCTCTCCTTGTTGTCGCGATGCCTTGCTGCGTGAAGAATCCTAGGCCACACCAGCGCCCCGCGCTACGCGGCACGATTCCAGCGTGGGCTTGCCGGACAGGGGGCGATGAGCATGCTGCGTTTGCTCCCAACCATCGCCCGCCAATCTGTCCACGACCCGTTTTGCCCCGCATGAAATTGACGCCGCACCCGCTGATGTATTGAGAATGCCTGCTGAAAATGCGGAGCGTCCCTCACGTATTCAATGGGGTCCTGCATGAGGAAATCGTAGTCGCTTATCCGCGCGGAAAATTCCTGTCGGAGTGGCCACAGAAAAAGACGATAAGGAAACGCTGATTTAATCGGCGTTTCCCGCGGCACATGGATGTGCCGCCATTTTCTTCCACACAAGCGGTTGTTGTGAAGGCGAGCAAAAACCACGCTTTTTGCTCGCCGTGCGCTGAGAAAGCCAGGATGGCTTTATTCAGCGCTTCCATAAGCGCCGCGACGCAAACCGGCGGCGGTCAATCAGGAAATCACGCAGGCCGCCCCCGCGCACCCGGTCCATAGTTCTATGAACTTCGGGAGAACCGCGATGAACCGCACTGCCACCGCGCCGATCGATCTGGCGTCGCTTACGCTCATGGCGCAGAAGCTGCGCCGACACGCCGTCGAGATGACCACCGCCGCGGGTTCCGGGCATCCCACCTCGGCGCTGTCCTGCGCCGACATCGTAAGCACGCTGTTTTTTCACCAGATGCGCTGGGACCCGGGCGATCCGCACGCGCGCGACGTGGACAGCTTCGTCCTGTCGAAGGGCCACGCGGCGCCGATCCTGTGGGCCGCCCTTTGGGAAGCAGGGGCGATCACCGAGGACCTGCGCTCGCTGCGACGTATCGACAGCACGCTGGAAGGCCACCCGACGCCGCGCAACCCGTGGGTAAGGGTCGCCACGGGCTCCCTTGGCCAAGGTCTGGCGGCATCCAACGGTATGGCGTTGGCCAACCGGTTGGATGGCATCGATGCCTACGTGTACTGCCTGATGGGTGATGGCGAATGCTCGGAAGGCTCCGTATGGGAGGCGGCGCAGTTCGCGCAACTGCACGGGCTTTCCAATGTGATTGCCATCGTGGATGTGAACGGCCTTGCCCAAAGCGGCCCGGCGCCTTACGGACACGACACCGGGGTGTTCGCCACGCGCTTCCGCGCCTTCGGCTGGAACGCCATCGAGATCGACGGCCACGACATGGCCGCGATCATCGACGCCCTGGAAAAGGCCACCCAACACGGCCCCACGGCCATCATCGCGCGAACCGTAAAGGGCAAGGGCGTGTCGTTCCTGGAGGCGCGGGATGACCTGCACGGAAAACCACTGAAGCCGGAGCAGAGTGCCCAGGCCTTGGCGGAATTGCAGGGCGACGATATCCGCCTGCACGTGGCGCCGCAGCGACTTGGCGCGCACCCCCGGCCATCGGCAACGGGCGTGAGCATCGCTTGCGACTATCGACCCGGCCAATCGATGGCGACGCGCGAGGCCTTCGGACACGCGCTGCGCAAGCTCGGCGACCAGCACCCGCGCCTGGTGGTCCTCGACGGCGACGTGGGCAATTCCACGCGCACCGATCTGTTCGCCGCGGCCCACCCTGAGCGCTTCTTCCAGAGTTCCATCGCCGAACAGGCCATGAGCGGCGCCGCACTCGGTCTCGCGACCGGCGGCTTCGTGCCCTGCGCGGCCACCTTCGCCTGCTTTCTCTCGCGCGCCTACGACTTCATCCGCATGGCGGGGCACAGCCGGCCGGAGCACCTCGTCTTTTGCGGCAGCCACGCGGGGGTGTCCATCGGCGAGGACGGCCCGTCACAGATGGGCCTCGAAGACATCGCCATGTTCCGCGCCCTGGCGGACAGCGCGGTGCTGTACCCCTGCGACGCGGTGAGCGCGGAGCACTTGACCGCCTGCGCGCTGGACACACCGGGGATCGTCTACCTGCGTACCACCCGCGGCAAGACGCCGGTGCTGTACGCCAACGATGAATCCTTCGTGGTGGGCGGCAGCAAGGTGCTGCGTCGCTCGGCACAGGACCGCGCCACCCTGGTGGCGGCGGGCATCACTGTACACGAGGCGCTCGCCGCCGCCGAGGCGCTTGAGGTATGCGGCGTGGCGGTGCGCGTCATCGACGCCTATTCCGTGAAACCCCTCGACGAGGCCACCTTGCGCGAGGCGGCGCGGGACACCGGGCTCGTCATCACGGTGGAAGACCATTGGCGCGCCGGCGGCCTCGGCGAGGCCGTCGCCACGCTGGTGTGCGGCGAGGCCGCGGTGCACGTGCTGGCGGTTAGCGATGAACCGCGTTCAGGCAAACCGGACGAGCTGCTGGAATTTCACGGCATCGGTCGCGAAGCCATCGCGCGTACCGTGAAGGCACTGGTGGATTGACGGCGCATCCCCGTAGGAGCCCACCCCGTGGGCGAATGCCTTCCAACCGCCTGGCGGTTAAGAAAACCACGTTCGCCGACGGTGTCGGCTCCTACGATGGGGGCTGCAAGTGATGCGGGATTGCACTCAGCCGATGCGTGTCTGCACCCGCGGCGGATGCTCCAGGGTGCGGTGCAAGGTGCACGAGGCCGCGGCGCGCCGGGCGGCCTCCTGGCGCGTCTGCGGCAGACCGGGCCAATCGATGTCCATGGCGATCTCGTCGATGCGCCCGTCATCGGCGGCATACGACCAGCGCATGCGGATACCGATGGCGTCCGGCGCCACAGCGATGGTCTCGCCGTAGGCATAGAGCACAGAAAACGCGCACAACGCCAGTGAGGTGGCGAACATCTGGATGGCACTGTAGGCCGCATCCGGGTCGTGACTGTGTACGGTCATCTCGGGCGCGAGAAAGTCCGAGATTTCCAGGTCCTCCTCGGAATGCATGAGGATATGCATGATTCCAATGCCTAGTTCACCACCATGACTTCGGCAACTCCGGATCCGCTGCGGGCCTTCGCGCTGGAACCGGGCGACGGCCTCACCCAGGCCGCGCAGCTGGCGGAGCGGCTCGGCATCGGCCTGCTGCGCGAGGCGCCGCCGCATCCGCTCAACCGCACCATGGAGCGCGTGCTTGCGCAAACGTCGGGCGCGCTTTCACTGCACCCTGGAGTCGCCGTATGGCCCACGGCGAACGGCACCGGGCGGCGCGTTCGCATCACGCGCCTGCATCTCGATGGGCTTGCGGTGCTGGCGGTGGCGCCGCTCCGGCGGGGCACACCACTGCCCGCCGGCGGCGTGCATCCCTTCCTGCGCCTGGACCGCCACGGCCGCATCGAATTCGCCAACCCGCCGGGACGGGAACTCATCGACTATGCCGGTGCGCCCGCGCTGGAAGTGCGCCTGCGCACGGCCGTGCCCGAGGCCATCGCCCGCGGCGAATGGTCGGTGGACGTAACGCTCGGGCCGCGCCTGTTCAGCTTTGTGCTCGTCAGCGTGGACGATGACAGCCTGCATGCCTACGGTCGCGAGGTCAGCGAACGCCGTTTCGTCGAGGCGGCGCTGCGCGCCAGCGAGGCGCGGCTGAGCGCACTCATCGAGGCGGCGCCCGATGCCATCGTCATCACCACCCGCGAGGGCAGGATCGAGTACGTGAATCCCCTGGCGGAGCGCATGTTCGGCTTCGGTCGCGGCGAACTCATCGGCCGCGGCATTGCGCGGCTGATCCCGCAATGGTTCGATGCGCCGCCCCTGCGCGCCGTGCTCGATGGCGCAGTCGCGCCAGGTGCCGCCGCCAATCTCCACGACGAGGCGCTGACCGCCAGGCGCAAGGACGACAGCCGTTTTCCCGTCGAGGTGAGCGCCAGCGCTATGGCGCAGAACGGCCGGCACTACATCACCGCCATCGTGCGCGACGTCGCCGAACGTGAACGGGCGGCCCGCGAGATCCGCCAGCTCAACGAACACCTGGCCCGGCACGTGGAACGGCTCACGTCCTTGAACCGCGATCTGGAGTCCTTCAGCTATACGGTCTCCCACGACCTGCGCGCGCCGCTGCGCAGCATCGACGGCTTCAGCGCCCTGTTGGTGGAGGACTACGCGGACAAGCTCGACGAGCAAGGGTGCGACTGGCTGCAACGCATTCACCTCGCCGCCACGCGCATGTCCGACCTCATCGACGGCCTGCTGCGGCTCTCGCGCATCACCCGCGCCGACCTGGTGCGCGAGCCCGTGGACCTGTCGGCCCTGGCCACGTCCATCGCCGAGACACTGCGCGCCTCGGCGCCGGCCCGCGCCGTGACCTTTCACATCGCCCCCGATCTGCATTGCCAGGCGGACCGCGCCATGGCGACCGTGCTGCTGGAAAACCTGCTCGGCAACGCCTGGAAATTCACCGCGGCATGCGCCAGGGCGCAGATCCACGTTGCCCGCGCGCGGACAAAGGGCCGTGAGGTATTCGTGGTGAGCGACAACGGCGCCGGCTTCGACATGCGCTATGCGGGCAAACTGTTCAAGCCCTTCGAACGGCTGCACGGCCGTGACTACCCCGGCACCGGCATCGGCCTTGCGACGGTGCAACGCATCGTGCAGCGCCACGGCGGGGAGATCTGGGTGGAAAGCAAGGAAGGCGAGGGCACCCGTTTTTACTTCACGTTGTAGGAACAACCTCAGGCCGCGATTCCCGTGTCATTTCCGCAGGTGGGAGCGATCTTCCGCTCGCGATTCTGCCGTTGCGACGACCAACGTTAGGTCACATTGGCGCGCAGCGCCTACGTGACACAACACCGCACGAACATGTCACGTAGCTTCGCAACGTGACCTACGGGAAGGCGGCTTGCCGCAATCTCGGTTCCAGACCGAAACCTTCCCATCCTCGCCATTTTGTTCAATCGCTGGTAAACCCGTGATGACGGCGGTCTACAGCCGCGCCAACTGCCTGTCATGCACACGCCCTAACAATACTTGCGCCGCGATGGCGCCGCACATGGCCAGGAACATGTCCCACTGGGTATCCCACACATCGCCCTGGGTGGCCAGGAAGGCATCGCCTTCCGCGCCCGCCAGCAGCGACACCCACCACTCCATGAACTCGTAGCACGCGCTGATGGCGAGACACACGCAGGTCACCAGGAAGAACAGCCACTTACCGGGCACCAGCGGCGAGCGGCGGATGAGGATCTCGCGGGCAATGATGGCCGGGATGAAACCCTGCGCCAGGTGGCCGAAGCGGTCGTAGTGATTGCGGCTCAGGTCGAACAGCTCCTGCACCCAATAACCCACCGGCACCTGCGCATAGGTGTAGTGCGCACCGATCAGCACGATGGCCATGTGCAGCGCAATCAGCCGGTAGGTGAGGGGCGTGAGGGGAAAACGCCGGTGCGTCGCCACCAGCAGCGGCACGGCAATGAGCACCGGCACCACCTCAAGAAGCCAGGTCAGCCGGTCGAAGGGTGTGATGCCGGAGACGACGAACCCCGCCAGCACAGCAAACAGCAGCAACGGATTTTCCCAGCGCATGCGACCCCTCGATGGCCTCGTTACCTTCCCGTAGGAGCGGCCTCAGGCCGCGATCTTCCAGTGCACACGACGCGCGCAATCAGACCTTGCCGGCACCTCGCCTGGCCGCAGGCGGCTCGACCACCACGCGCTTCCTGCCCATGGCCTCGCCCGCCGCCTCGCGAATGACCTTGGCGATGGCGGCAAAGGCCGCCTGACGATAACTGCCCTTGCGATACAAAAGGCCCACCCGGCGCGTCGGCGCGGGTTCGGCGAAGGGCAGGTAGCGGATGCCTGCTTCCTCGCCCGCGGCCAGTTGCGGCATCAGGGTGATGCCGATGCCCTCGGCCACCATCTGCCGCACGGTCTCCAGGCTGGTGCCGCGAAAGCCGCGGAATTCACTGGCGCCCGCGAGCATGCACACGTCCAGGGCCTGGCCGCGCAGGCAGTGGCCTTCTTCCAGCAACAGCACGTCCTGTCCGTGCAGGTGATCGAGCGTGACTTTCTTGCGCGCGGCCAGCGGGTGGTTGGCCGGTACCGCCAGCAGGAAGGGCTCATCGTAGAGGTTCTGTTCGGCGAATTCCTGCGTCTCCACGGGCAGGGCGAGGATGAGCAGATCCAGCTCGCCGCGGTGCAGGCGTTCGAGCAGCACGGCGGTCTGCTGTTCGTGCAGGAACAATTGCAGGTGCGGATGGCGTGCGCGCAGGCGCGCCATGAACAGCGGCAACAGGTAGGGGGCGATGGTCGGGATCACGCCTACCTGCAAGCGCCCTTGCAAGGGGTCGCGAAAGGCCGCGGCCAGTTCCTTGATGGCGCGCGCCTCGGCCAACACCCGGCGCGCCTGGGCCGCCACCTCACGACCGGCCTCGGTCATGCGCACCTGCCGGCCGTTGCGTTCCACCAGTTGGACGCCGAGGGTGTCTTCCAGCTTCCTCACCTGGCCGCTCAGGGTGGGCTGGCTCACGCAGCAGCGCTCGGCGGCGCGGTGAAAATGCTGCTCTTCATCCAAGGCCACCACGTATTCCAGATCACGCAGGTTCATCGCAGGTCGTTGATTGGGTTTCGTCGGGATGGTAAACGAAAATGCCGACAGGGAGCATCGAAGGAGGCGGCGAACGGGGAGATGAGGGAACCCTCGCCCGACCGCCCCGGAAAGAGGCGGCCACCACCAGGCGAGGGTCCAAGAGAGCGCCCCTCCGGGCGAACGTGAGGGCGCTCAGCGAAGCGCGACCAGGATTTCTAGGATCCCTCGTCGCCTCTCTCCAGTCCGGCGAGGCGGATCTCGCGGAACAGGTGGTTGGTGATCATGATGCGCTGGCGGCGTAGATCGAGCTCAGGTTCGATCTGCTGCTCTTCCTGAACAGCCGCGGTGGGAACTTCGCTCTCCACGTCGGAGACCAGTGACAAGATCCCCAGTGCGAGTACAAATGCCACGGTTTCCAT
>Ga0265293_10005398_pt1 | contig 21357 bp, 24 predicted proteins | sample Munlanlewell138R_FD_192505 | JGI IMG/M metagenome (GOLD analysis project Ga0265293, IMG submission 192505) | Leachate microbial communities from a municipal landfill in Southern Ontario, Canada - Leachate well 138R | ecosystem: Engineered > Solid waste > Landfill > Unclassified | place: Canada... | reverse complement strand
ACCGTTGAGCACTTCCAGTTCGGATTCGGATCAGAGTTGACAGTTGTTCACTTTGGTGACCATGCCGTGATCGGCGCTCTCCGATTCGGCCTTTAGCCGGACCGTCCAGAGAAGAGGAAGGAGATTATTATGAAACGACGCCCGGGTTTATTCGTCCTTATGCTGGCTACAACCCTGGTCCTTGGAGCGTCAACACTTGCCTCAGCTGAAGGCACGGGTACAGTGACCCAAATCGGCCTTGACAACTATGCTTATATGTACCAAGAAGCCACAAGTGAAGCCATCATCATGCAGCTTGGGAACACAAACTCAGCCTCAGTCGAACAGGAGGGCCCTGGGCATTTAGGGGGAGTAGGACAGGTCGGCGATGAAAACGAGTGTATACTTCTCCAATTGGGGCAAAAGGACCTCGCGTTTTCCATCCAGTCTGGCAATGAGAACTATGCAAGCATCACCCAGATGCACTCCATAGCTGGTAGCTCGTCATATCGGAACATCTCCGATAATGACGCCTTTTCATACCAGTCCGGACTTAACAACAGATTGGAGCTCCTGCAAACGGGTGATGACAATACTGCCTCTGTCTACCAAATGAATAACAACAACGAGGCCTTAGTAGTTCAAAGCCAACATACCTCCGGTACTGGAGCACAAGCCACCTTTATAGTGCAGTCCGGAATCGGAAACTGGGTGGTCAGTCAGCAAGATGGCACTCACCATGTCGCGAGATGTCGACAATTTGGAGACACCAACAGCGCCCTAGTCAACCAGGATGGATTGGACAACACCGCATCGGTGGTACAAACCGGAAACAGCAATGCAGTAACAATTAATCAGGGCTAGCTCAGCCGAAAGGAGAACAATTATGAAGAAAAGACACCTTGCCTTTGCGCTGCTCCTGGTCATTCTGCTTGGCACCCCCACCATACTCGCCAACGAAATCGATCAGGAGAGAATCGATCTTTTCTTGTCTTCCCAGAGACTCCTAAGAGAAGAACAAACACCCCCGAAAATGAAGGTTGGTATGGTTCTTAGTACCTTAGGAACCGACAGTGAAGTAAGTCTTGGCGCAAGGGTGGAATCCAGAATCGACAAAGAGAACAAGGTCCACATCATTACAGAGACAAGCTATCTCAAAGGAGAGCAAACGTTAGCCGGTTTCTTATCACTCAAGTTTACACCATTCTCGCGAGACAAACTCGCGATGTATGTGGGTGCGGGAGCGGGTTATGCAAACGGGTTCAAATTCCAGGTTTTTGCTGGAGTGGACTTTACAAAGAACTTCTTTGCTGAAACAAGGTATGTCAATCACCTAGGTGGCATTGGCAATACGCGTTTACATCTGGCAACCGGCTTTCAGTTTACTTATTAAGGAGGAGAGACTGTGAAAAGAGCCTTTCTATTTGCCCTCGTGCTGCTTCTTGTCCTTACAGTAGGTGGAAGACTTGCTCAGGCTCAGCACACAATGAGTTGGAACTTTCAACTCATCAACAACTTCAACGCCCGCCAGGTAGCCTTGAACATCGCCAATGCCCAGCAGGAATTGCTTAAGACCACGGAAGAACAAAGTGGTCTTGATAGGTTCAAAGAGAGTCTAGATAGAATGGCGATGAGCAAGGCGATTCGGGACATTGTATACTTCGAACCGGGTTCCGAAGAAGAACCCCCCCAAGGTTTTGTGCCCGTAGACGATGGATGGATCTATTACGCATGGGATCCCGTTTCAGGTTCTATGAGCATCTGGTATTTCTCCAATGGAACCTGGACAGACATCAGTATCGACACCGCACAGCAGCCAAGCCCTCCTGTTTGGTAGTCACCGAAAACCAGGCATAACTGAAGGAGTGAGACTATGGAAATCGTAATGATTGGATTACTGGCCCTTGGATTGCTCATAGGAGGAGTTGCTGGCGTTGAGACTCCCCCACCTCTCACCACCGAAGTCGTGGCGGCTGAGATGGAGTCGGTGCTTGCATCGCCAGAAGATGTACTCTTATCCGTCAACAATGTGACTACCGCCAGCCAACTGTTAGCCGCTCTGCCCGAACCAGATCAGCGTATCCCCATCGTCATTTACGCGATAACCGATAGCACTGGTCAGTTTAAAGCAGATGGTGGTGCTGTTTCCTCTGTCGTCACACAGGGAGCAACAGAAATGCTGATCACAGCCCTACAAAGGTCTAGGCAATTTGCCGTTCTCGATCGAGTGCGCTTTGGCGATCTGATGAACGAGCAAAACCTCATCTCAAGTAGCCGGGTTGCCCCCGGACAAGGTCCGGAGCTAGGAGCCCTGTCAGGAGCCAACTACATGATCACGGGTTCCATCACGGAGTATCAGGTGAGCAAAGAGACGGGAGGCATTGGGCTCGTGATCGCCGGCAAAGGTGGTTCAGCCGAGTATGCCAAGGCTTCCGTGGCGCTAGACATACGCGTCACCAACCTTACCACGGGAGAGGTAGTATGGGCAGAGAGTCTCAAAGGAGAGATCATTGGGGAAAAGATTGGCGTTCAGCTTTTCTCCTTCCTAGGCAAGAACATCGTGGAGTTTGAAACCGGTCAAGGCAAACAGCAAGTCATCAACCTTGTAGTTCGCACTTTGCTTGAAGAGGCCGTCTTTAAACTGGTTCAATCGCAGGTGCTGGTAGACTAGAAAACTAGGTTTACAACCAAACAACGCCTCGAGGCGGAAAGGATTGTCCGTTTCGCAAACCGTGATGAGCTCGTTACAGCTCGTTGCACGCCTAAAGACCGTGCCAACGAGATGAGAGATAGTTGAACTTTGGTTCTTCTTTCCCTCAGAAAAAGGTAAACCCACTGTGAGGTGGGGACACAAAGCCACGGGTCTAGGAGACTAGATAGCCGGGTTACCCGAGGAGGAAATATAGTGAAACAGAAAATGATGTTTGTTGTGTTGGTGTTCCTAATGGTAGGTCTTTTCAGCAACGCGAGTGCGTTGGCCCACGAAACCGGATTTGGGCTTCCCATTGATTTGGGGGATTGGTTCAATGACTTTTTCCATTCTCCTGAAGAGGAAGCAGAACCCTTCGTCAACTTGGCGTATGTGTACCAGGAAGGAAACGACAATAGCTCGGACCAAACCCAACAAGGTGAGGATAACCGGGCCTATGTCTACCAGAATGGAGATGCAAACGTCGCGGAACAGTCGCAAAGTGGCGTAGGAAACTGGGCGGGGACCTATCAAGATGGAAATCGCAATGTATCGGTAATCCAGCAAGTCGGCATGGGTCTCTGGGGAGGAATCTACCAGGTTGGCGACGCCAATACAGCCCGGATTCAGCAAAGCGGGGAAAACTACTCCGCACAAATCACCCAGATCGGCACTGGCAACTCTGCGGTGATTGTTCAAGGCAACAAATAATGCAAGCACGGAGCGTTGGAATGCGGCAATCCTTATCCACGAGGGAGGGTCAAGACCTTATGAGTCTTGACCCTCTTTGTGTAAAAATATTGTTAACGGGGCCTGTCCCCCCATTATTTTACAACATACTTGCGATAGAAATCTTCATCGCTTGCTGTCAAATAGATGATTCCTTCAATGAGCCCCACGATGGCTGGAATATAGGTCCATACAAAGATCAGATACAAGATTCCCATACCGGGGCGACCCAGGTAGAATTTGTGTGCTCCCACACCACCTAGGAGAATCCCGAGCAATCCTGCCGTGGTCTTGCTCTTGCCGGAAGGATTGGCCTGCGGAGCATACTGTGGTTGGGCCGGTTGCTGGTATGCATACGCAGTCTGCTGTTGCTGCGGCTGTTGTGGCGGTGCAACTCGCGGAAGTTCGGCACCACAGAACTTACAGGACACGAGATTCCCTTCTGCAGGCGCACCACATTGAGTACACGTTCTTTGTTCGACGGTTGACATTTGTTTCCCCTCCGTTTTCTTAGATCAAATATCGACTTGTATTTAGTGCAGCATCAATTTCTCACGCTGCATAATCAAATCCTTAGTTTCCTTGAGGGAGTTCACAATCGTCTTTGTCGTCTTCTCCCTTTCCTCGGCTTCCGTAAGTAAGCCGACATCTTCGGAAATCCTTGAAAGTTTGTCTCTAATCTGATCCTCCATATTCAGCACCGCGTTCTTGGCTGACCTCCCAAAGGGAGTCGACGCCTTGAGACGTTCATTCAGACTACTAAACGCCTCAAGCATCGCTTGATGCGCTGTGTCTTCCACAAGTCCGCTGGTTCCCTTCAGGCCTCGTTCAAGCTCCATCATCTGTAGCGTGATATCCAGCGACTTGCTTCGTTCCACTTGCTGTGCTTCCACGTCAGCGGCCTTCTTCGTTCCCGAAAGATACAGACCGGCGATGGTACTAATATAGACTAAGGTGGCTATCAGAATGGATACTATGTAGGCTTTAGGACTGATTGTAATGTACGTTATCCCTGTAAAGACCATTACAAACAGGTAGAACAAGATCGTGACGGCTGCAGCTGACTTAACCGCTGCATCACCATAGCGTTTTTCATACTGCCCGAATTGCAGTACTACAATGTGAAGAAATACTAGTGACAACGTAATCGCAGCAAGAGCCCAGGGAAAGACCCGCAGATTCACCAGCGCCCAAATGGAAAAGACGAACGAATAGGTAATGATGTCCAGGATCAACAGCGCAATCAGTTTCACCGTGCGCAACGTCGAGTCAGTCTGTCCCATGGATTACACCTCCAGTTGTTGTCCGCAGTCATTGCAGAACTTTGCGTCTGAGTCGTTTTCTGCCTTACACTTGCTACAGATCTTCTTCTTCACCATGGAACTGCCACAGATGGTACAGAACTTAGCCGTGTGCACATTTTCTTCACCACAGCTCGGACACTTGATCTTTTCTGGCTCAACTCTCGTACCACAATCTGCACAGAATACTGCACTTTTTGCATTTCCTTTGCCACAGCTCGGACAGATCTTCTCTCCACTAGACGCTGGCCGTGGATCCATGTGCTGGGCCACACCTGACATGGCACCACCCATGCCAAGACCTGCACCTAAACCTACACCTGCACCGGCGAAAACTCCGGCCGCGCCGCCTTGATTACCTGCAGCACTTTCTAGCGTATCGAAGCTTCGCTTCGTCACATAACGCTGATCACCAATAATTTCAAAGGAAGCCTTGTCGCGAAGAATCTTGTTGATCTCCTCGAAGTCCTCGTCAGGGAAGTTGATCGACTGAATGTGGAAGTTCACAACCCGCAAGCCAAACCGCTGAAACTCTTTGGCTACGGCCTCCTGGCAATACTGAGCAATATCGTCAATAGAGGCTACGATCTCCAAGGCCGAAATCTTGTTGTTAATAATGGCCTGGGCGATCAGGGATTTGACCTTCATCACCAACACGCCGCGGAAGTACTCCAGCATCTTCCGATAGTTCACAACTTCTTGTGGACTCACGGTTCCTATCAACTCAGTCAGGAAGACCCGGAAATCGTCAACTTTCATACCAAATTGCCCAAAGGCTCGTATCCGCAGTTTGATGTGATACTTAGGGTCAACAAGCTGGATCGGATCGGATGTACCCCAGTTCATGTTCAGTTTTGTAGTCGTATTGATGAAATAAATCTCAGCCGTATAGGGTGTCTTGCCTCCAAAGGGAAGGTTAATGACCCCCTGAAGCAAGGGAATATTCGCAGTTGATAGCGTGTATGTCCCCGCGGTGAAATAATCGAGGGCTTGGCCACCCTTGACAAACACTGCAACTTGTCCCTCACCTACAATTAATTGCGTCCCGGCCACAAAGGATTCACCTGGATAGCGATAGACGAGCCACTCACTACCATTTCTCATGCCATCAAACTTAATCCTATCAATGATAGCCATTTTGCATCAACACCCTCTTGCTTTCAATAGTTGTGACTACTTGACCCAATGGTGGAAATTACTTGTTACTTTGACACTAGACCAGGTATTCCCTTCCACAAATACCTAAATCCCCTCATTACCGGATACGCCAAAGTAACTGAACCACTGCTACTGCCATCATAACCAGCACAGGTGGTAAGAGCTTACGTAGGACAGACGGGTACTTCACGCCAAAGTACTGGTTGGTCAGTACAAGGCACAGATGAATCGGAGAAACCAAATACCCCAGCATAATTGTGGTGAAAAGTAACGAAGTATACGGTGCGACCAACCCAACGGGAAACAAGGGGGCAAATAACGTCGCCAAGATGCCAGCTGCCGCCATGTGGGCCCCAGTCAAGAGCGAAGCAATGAGACCCATGATCACGACTATCATGGGCAAAGGGATCCCAAATCCGAGAAGTATGTCCGCGAGGATACCCACAACACCTGAAGCCTCGATCACGGCCTTAAACGCCATCAGACCGGTGATGGTCAGAACCAGCCTGTAATCGATCCATTCAGTGAAAAACTTGCGAAGCCTAACGATAAGGGCCCCGCGCCGATCTCCTGCAGGCAAACCTCGTACAAGACCTAGAGCAACTCCGATGGTAACTGCAATGTAAAAGGGGGTTTCGAAAAAGAGGACCAAACCCAAAGCTGTAAGAATCGGAGAAAAGCCAGAGAGAAAGCACTTTATGTGGTAGAACGTACGCTTGTCGCCCTCACTGGTCCTCTGCTGGTGACCTACCCCTCGGAAGAAGGAAAGGTGGGCAACGGCGATTCCCACAAGCATCGTAATCACATTATGGCGAATCAAGACCAGCTTCTGAACGTCCAGGAGCTCACTTAGGATGATTGTGGATGCATACAAAGGATAGACGAAATACCCAATATGTCGTGAGAAGACGTTTATGGCAGACTTCGTTGTGGCGTCGAGACCCAAGATCTTGCCATTCTCCTCCACCATGGGTGTGGACATGATCGCCCCTCCCGGTACATTGAGGGTACCGACCAGGGCCGGTAGCATCATGCTGAGCATCTTGGGGTTACGAAATATCGCTACAAGGGAACCCACCATCAATGACAGGTCTCCACTCTCCTTCATCAGCTTTCCAAGTCCGCTGATCAAGACAACCGCGATCACTAACTGCATGGTCATGGGATCGAAAATGCCCTGCAGAACCGTGGAAAGAAACCCCTGCAAGCCCAGTCCGGCAAACAAGCCCACGATTCCTGTTCCGATCAAGAAAGCTAGTCCCAATGATACACTTTTTGAGATCAAATACATGATAGAACCAAAAGCAACGGCAACGCCTGCTAACTCCATCGCTGGGATTCCCCCCAAAATGCACCGAGTAATGTAGCTTCTCTTCCGCAAATTTCGCACATCTCCTCTAGCACACGCGAAATAGAGACTAATTAATTAGGTTTGACACTTATGAAAAAGGTTAGCGTCACGGTATCCGTACCAAAACATTCGTTGGAGCGGGATTACACCGCAAGGGAGATAACTAGAGGGAAGTGACTGCGCCTCATGGGATTATAGCCCTCAAGTCGATGCGGGCCCGGAGCACGCAGCACGGATGGCTAGACTGGGATCCGAGCCTAGCCAAACCCTACCCGGGTCTCGGGCTGTCGATGGGCGGGAATCTTTCGTTCAGGAGGCTCTTCTCCGGTTCCTCCATTCCTCATTCAGGGCATTGTGAGTTGCCGGGAGGTATTTCCCCTTTGGTGTCAAACTAGGAAGAAATTGGCTAATGGGAAAGTAGCCCCTGGGCTGGGATTCGCTACATCAGTGCGGGGCTCAAGTAGTCGGATCACAAGTAGCGGACTTCAAACACCGCCTGCTACGGTAGCGACGTCGAGATAAGGGGCGGGTGGGCGGCTTCATCGCCGAAATGGCAGCAAGTAAAGGCACGACTTCTACGTCCTAGTCGAAGTCGTGCCTTTTGTGGTTCCTTAGTTCATGAAAAGTCCTGCCACTTGCGTAGTCGACTTAGTCAAAATCTGAGAAGTTTGGTGGTTTGTCGGGATGTCTATCAGGATGCTTCTTGCCTACGTTCTGGTTGGTGAAGTGTGCGGAGTCCCTATCAAATACACCGTCACGATTCGTGTCTATTGACTCTCTTTCGTTATCCTTAATGACCGTAGTGTGCATTGTCCCATCACCCTTGTATTGAATGTTGGCTATTATGCGCCCCATTCTCATACCTCCCATCAACCGTATTGCCATAATTTTACAGTGATGTCCGCAATATGTCAAGTTTTTGCGTTCATCCACTCCTACGCTACCTTACATAAGACAAGCAAAAAGACCGCAAAGTTGATCTGCGGTCTCGTCTTTTCTTAAGGTGGTGCGCCCGACAGGATTCGAACCTGTGACTTTTTGATTCGAAGTCAAACACTCTATCCAGCTGAGCTACGGGCGCCTATGTTTATTGTAGGCTATTCGGTGGCGGCTGTCAATCAACGGCCAGTCCCAGGATCCGTTCAGGGGCACTGTAGATATTCATGCGTCGCCCCCGCACGAAGCCGCACAAGGTCAGGTTGTGCTCACGCGCTAGCTGCACAGCCTGATCCGTTGGTGGCGACTTGGAGATTATGATAGAAATCCCTGTGTTGATAGCCTTCTGTGCCATGTACTTTGGAACTCTCCCACTTGTAATCATATACACCTGGTCAAAATCCCATTCCTCCAACAAGGCCTTACCCAAGGCTTTGTCTCCCGCATTGTGCCTACCTAGATCTTCCATGAAGATCCTGCGTCCATCTGCATGGTGGAGCTGGCAATTGTGCACGCCACCGGTTGCAGTGAAGAGTTCGGATTTACTGTGGAAAGCCCCTACCGCATCAAAGATCTCCTCCACTCGCAGAAGAACATTCTTTTTCAGTACTGGTGCGCTCTCTACATTTCTGACCAGAACGACATCTGCGCGGTGATCGGAAATCACAAGCTCCTGGACATCCGTTTTCTTGCGGATCACGCCTTCAGCAAAGAGGTGACCGTAGATAAAGCACTCCAAATCCTTGGGCGTACAGAGCAGATCAACAAAATGCTCCCCATTTACATAAAGAGTGAGGTCATATTCGACAATGACCTGGTCCTGTACCGTGTTCGCGGTGTTTTCCTCCACCCTGATGATCGTAAACTGCCTGCTAACGTCCATGTTTCACCATCCTAACCGTTATCGTCGACGCTGAAACTCCGCATACTCCTCGGGCGTATTCAGATTTGTGAAGACACGCCAGTCGGGAAGAATAGTCCTGGCCTGTTCTTCAGGAATGATCAGAGCATTGAGACTCCTTACGAAACGCTGCACCGAATAGCGGCCCTCGGCCAGCTTGACTTCAAGCGCAGGAAGAGCCGAGCGGCAATAAAAGGCATGAAATACTTCCAAGTGATCTCCGCGCTGCGTAACGCAGGCGTCATAGCTTCCCTTCGCCATTTGCCCCATCATAAAATCGATGTAGGAAACGTCCACGTGGGGCATATCACACGCGGTCACAAACACAGCATCGCTCTTTGCACTGCGAAGTGCCGAGTGGATCCCCCCTAGAGGTCCAACATTCTCATATATATCCTTGATCACTCGCACCGTGGCGGGATCATACAGTTCGGGTGTCAAGCTCGAGACCATAATGTCCTCAAAGCGGGTTTTCAAGACAGCCATAAGATGTTCCACAAGAAAGCGGTCTTGATCCTTTAAAAGCTGCTTATCAAAACCCATGCGGGTGGATTTACCACCCGCAAGGATCACTGCACTATGAAACTCTAGCATCTTCGTAAGACGCCTTCTTTACTTTCACTGCACAAACCTTATACTCGGGAGTCATGCTAATGGAGTCTACCGCATCGCTTGTGAGGATGTTCGCGGCTCCATCTGCAAAGTGGAACGGCATATAAAGTACGCCTTCCGGCACCCGTTGTGTGATTCGCGCTTCGGTTTCGATCTCGCCCCTTCTCGAGGCAACTTTCACCCTGCCGCCCTGTTCCAACCCATACTTAGCTGCATCAGAGGGATTGATTTCGATGAACGAACGTCCCTCGATCTCCATGAGTTCTTCGTTCTTCCCTGTCATGGTAGGCGTATTGTAATGGTAGAGCAATCGACCAGTAGAAAGCAGCATCGGATACTCGTCATCTGGTAACTCTCCCGAAGGAATATGTGGCGATGGTCTAAAGAGAGCACGCTCTCCTCTGGAGAATTTGCCCAGATGCAAGATGGGGGTTCCTGGATGATCAGCACTTGGACATGGCCATTGAACCTGTTCCTTGTCCAGACGTTCGTGACTGATTCCTCCAAACGAAGGAGTGAGTCTTGCGATCTCATCCATGATCTCCTTGGAGGAGCTAAACCCAGGATCAAAACCCAGACGGCGCATCACTTCGGCTAGGATGGCCCAGTCTTCGCGGCTTTCACCCGGACCCTGCACAGCCTTGCGCACCCTTTGCACCCTACGCTCTGTATTGGTAAAGGTACCCTCCTTTTCAGCGAAACAAGTGGCTGGAAGAACCACATCGGCAAGCTCTGCTGTTTCGGTAAGGAAAATATCCTGCACGACGAGGAAATCCAGATTCTTAAGACTCTTTTCGACATGGGCCATATTGGGGTCGCTGAGCATGGGGTTTTCACCCATGATGTAAATCGCTCGCACATCGCCTGCCGCTGCCCCATTCATCGCTTCAATACTGGTAAGACCGGGCTTGGCCGAAAGCTCCACTCCCCAAGCCTTCGAGAACTTCTCTCGAATGTCGGGATCAGAAACCTTCTGATAACCGGAGTACATGGCCGGGATCGCTCCCATGTCACAGGCTCCCTGCACATTGTTCTGCCCACGCAAGGGGTTCACACCAGCCGCATACTTACCCACATTTCCACACAAGAGAGCAAGGTTCGAAATGGACATGACGCCCGCAGTACCCGAAGAATGTTCGGTCACACCGAGACAGTAATAGATCGGGGCGCGTTTGCCACTGGCATAGAGCCTGGCTGCGGCCTTGAGATCCTCTGGATCAATACCGCAGATTTCCGCGGCCTTTTCTGGAGTATACTCCTTAACTACATCCCAGAGTTCATCAAAACCCTCGGTTCTGTTTTCCACATAATCCTTGTCCATCAGACCTTCCGTGATAATTGTATGCATCATCCCGTTGAGGAGAGCAATATTCGTTCCTGGCTTCAGCTGCAGGTGAACTACAGCTTCTTTCGCCAGATCAATCACTCGGGGATCAGCTACAATCAGCTTGGCACCTCGTTGCCTTGCTTGACGAATTTGAGCACCCATCACAGGATGCGCCTCGGTTGGATTGGATCCAATCAAGAAGATGACATCGGCGTCCACAACTTCCGCTACGGAATTCGTCATGGCTCCGCTGCCTAACGTGATGGCTAGACCAGCCACCGTAGGAGCGTGTCAGACACGGGCACAATTGTCTACACTATTTGTGCCAATCGCCCCTCTCATCATCTTCATAAAGGCGTAGTTGTCCTCGTTGGTTGTCCTTGACGAAGAAAAACCAGCAATCGCATCGGGACCACTTTCAGCCTTAATCCTTTGTAGATTGTCAGCAACGACGTCCAAAGCTTCATCCCAACTGACCGGCTGCAAAACACCATCCTTGCGAACCAGTGGTGTGGTTAGGCGATCGGGGTGTCCGATGAACTTATAAGCAAACTTGCCCTTCACACAAAGTAAACCCTTATTGGAATGACCGTCAGCGGGCTCTACCCCCACGACTTTGCCCTTCTTCACAACCAGATCCATCTGGCAGCCTACCGCACAATACGAACACGTCGTGCGAGTCTTGGTCACTTCCCAGGACCGATAGTCTTTACTGGACTTTGTAGCCAAAGCACCTGTTGGGCAAACAGAGACACAGTTGCCGCAAGACACACAGTTGCTGTCGATAAACAGCTCGTCAAAGGGCATACCAACCTTGGTATCAATGCCTCTTCCTGTAAGGTTCAGCGTATGGTTGACCTGGCGATCATTACAGGTTCTGACACATCTTCTACAAAGAATGCACTTATGAGGATCATAGTCGAAGAAACGATTGGTTTCGTCCTTTTCCCAATCCCTCGGCTCAACCTGAAACCTCGGTTCCTTAATACCATAATCCAAGGCGTATTGGTAGAGCTTGCACTGTCCCGTATCGGAACAGGAAAAGCAATCTATATGGTGGTCGGCGAGGAGCATTTCAATAATAAAGCGCCGCCAGGCATGAATCTTCTCATTCATGGTGACCACTTCCATGCCTTCATCGCACACGGTGGCACAGGAAACCTTCAGATCCCTGGCTCCCTTAACCTCAACCACGCACATCCGGCATGAGCCTTCCGGTGCGAGGTGTTTAAGATGGCAAAGCGTCGGTATTTCAGCGCCGACGAGCTCGCAGGCTTCCAAAATCGTCGTGCCTTCCTTAACCTGCAGCAACTGACCATCAATGGTTACGTTTAGCACTACACACAACTCCTTTCTATTACCTCTTTATAATGGAATCAAACGGACAGGCTTCCATACAAGCTCCACACTTGATACAACGATCCTGATCAATGACATAAGGTGTCTGTCTGTCACCACTTATGCACTGGACGGGACAAACCTTAGCGCAGATGCCGCAACGCTTACACTTCTCGGGAACAATATAATACTGGAAGAGAGCGGTACAGACGCCGGATCGACACTTCTTGTCATGTACATGCTCCTCATATTCCTCACGGAAATAGCGCATGGTACTCAAAACCGGATTCGGTGCAGTCTGCCCAAGACCACAAAGCGACGCGGCTTTGATGTTCTGGCCCAACTCTTCAAGTTTTTCCAAATCGCCGTCTTGACCTTTTCCTTCGACGATGCGATTGAGCATATCCAGCATCACCGTCGTGCCCACTCGGCAAGGCGGACATTTACCACACGACTCTTCCTGTGTGAAATCAAGGAAGAAGCGAGCCAGGTCGACCATGCAGGTATCTTCAGCCATGATGATCAAGCCACCGGATCCCATGATGGTGCCCAGTTTAGCCAGATTATCGTAGTCAATGGGCGTATCCAAAAACTCTGCTGGTATGCAGCCCCCTGAGGGACCACCGGTCTGTGCTCCTTTGAAACGCTTTCCGTCGGGAACGCCACCACCGATTTCATAGATCACTTCACGCAAGGTTGTCCCCATGGGAATCTCCGCGAGACCAATATTGTTGATCTCACCGGCCAGGGCAAACACCTTCGTACCCTTACTGTTTTCGGAACCGATGCTTCCAAACCAATCGGCACCCCTGTGAATAATAGGGGCTACGTTGGCAAAGGTCTCCACATTATTGATAATGGTCGGCTTGCCCCACAGTCCCGAAACCGCGGGATATGGCGGGCGCAGTCTAGGTTCTCCCCGCTGCCCTTCAATGGACGCCAGTAGAGCGGTTTCCTCACCGCAGACAAAGGCACCGGCACCAAGGCGAACTTCGAGATCAAAATCAAAACCGCTTCCAAATATATTCTTACCCAAGAGGCCCATTTCTTTGGCCTGGGCAATGGCCATGTTCAAGCGTCTAACGGCTATGGGGTATTCGGCCCGACAATAGACATATCCCTTGTTTGCGCCAATGGCATAAGCACCAATCGCCATGCCCTCGACCACACTATGAGGATCACCCTCCAAGATACTGCGATCCATAAACGCGCCCGGGTCACCTTCGTCCGCATTGCAGACTATATACTTTTGGCCGGGGGGTTGTTTGTGGGCAAATTCCCACTTCATACCGGTGGAAAATCCTCCGCCGCCCCTTCCCCTTAAGCCAGACTTCTTGATCTCCTCTACAACGTCTGCAGGAGTCATCTCCGTCAATACTTTGGCTAAGGAAAGGTAACCATCGCGTACAACATATTCGCCGAGCGATTCGGGGTTGATGATTCCACAATTTCTAAGAGCGATGCGTACTTGCGTCTTGAAAAAGGGAACTTCATCATAGGGAACGATCGTTGCCTCGTCTTGTTCACCTTCCGGAAGCATGCCCCCACCGTTTACTGCCCACCTGCTGACGGCCTTGCCGCCTACGATATGCTGGTTGACAATTTCCCGCGCCTTTTCGGCATCAATATGACCATAAAGAACCTTCTCGTTACCTGGCAGAATCACTTCGGCCAAAGGTTCTTGCGCACAAAATCCGATACACCCCGTTTGAGCCACCACTACATCATCAATGTTGAGCTTCTTAAGCTCGTCACAAATGGCATCGTAGACCTCCTGGGCTCCCGCCGCGATCCCGCATGTTCCCATGCCAACGAGCACTTTCGCCTTAGTATCAGCTGCTTGCTTGCGCATGTGTTCTTCCTGTTGCCTCTGGAATTGTCGCAAGTCTTCTAGGGTTCTAATCATTGACGTTCACCTCCGTTCCCCTTCACTATTCGTACTGTTTCAGAATCTCGACAGCTTTTTCTGCATCTACAAGGCCGTAGGCCTTTTGATTGATGGTCATCACAGGAGCAAGACTGCAGGCACCCAGGCAGCGAACGGCTGCAAGGGAAAACTTGCCGTCTTTGGTGGTTTCACCCGCTTTAATACCTAGTTCTTCTTCCAGACTGCTGATGACCGCAGGTGCACCTTTCACATAACAGGCGGTCCCGTTACAAACAGCAATTTGGTACTTTCCTTTGGGCTCGACACTGAAGTGGTGGTAAAAGGAAACCACTCCGAACACCTTGTTCAAGGGAACGTTCAGTCCCTCTGCAACGGCCTCCTGAACATCCCGCGGCAAGTAGCCCATGATCTCCTGTGCTCTATGAAGCACTTCAATAAGGGCTGATTCCTGTCCCCGGTAAGCGTCGATGACTTCGTTCAGCTCATCCCAGGCTGTCTTACAATTACAGGTCCCCATAATAACCTCCTGTGAAAAAATTATCGTACTCTGTAAAGAACATTATAGCTTAATTAGTCATGAAAGAGTATATTCCTTTGGTCGCTTTTGGATCTTTTCTTAGTTTACAAGGCATCAAAGAAGGACGCTGCTTCTTCGGCTTTTACGTCGAAGTGTTTGCGCCGCCTGTTCATAGATGCGATTTCATCCAAATAAGCGCTACGAATCCGCGCAAGATCCCCACCGGTTTGCAGCATGGCTTGGAGTACAAGGCGACCGCAAGCGCGCTTCGCCTCTGTAAGAGCAGGCTCGTACGTGACGGCAAAAGCTAGAATCTTCCCCATATCAACTTCTCGATCACCTCTTGTGGGCTTGTCCTCAAAGTCAACACCCACACACTTTCCATTGCACCATAAGAAGTTCCTCAGGTTGCAGTCTCCCCGCAAAAGTCCGGTAATGCTTTGATAAGCACCAAGCCAGTCTGCTAGCGCTTGCGCCTGTTGGGCTGTCATTTCGTCGACGAGTTCTACATAGGTTGGACCTTGAATGTACTCGAGTCTCAACGAGGTTGCATCCTGGCCCAAAAGAGCAGGAACGGCGAGCCCTGCACTGCGTAAACGCTCCAAGGCCGCGGCTTCACGAAGAAGCGCTTCTTTATCCGAGTGCTCCTTGATGATAATCCCGTCTTTTAAAGTGACACAATTCTTCTTCGATGCGAATCTCATGGCTTGATCCTAACTTCAATACTACTGTGTTCTTTATACCCTTCGAGCTCACGAACCACACCGAGTACCGCATTTCTTAGGATGCTCTGTACAAAGGGAACCATGGGAATGGCGGTCCCATTGATTAGAAGCTCCGTGCTTTGCTTCTGCAAGACACAGTCCTCTCTTTTTGCCTCTTGGCGGGCAATGCGTTCTGTCAACTCGCGGCAGGTGTATCCACACTGGGTACAGCAATCATCGTCAAAGGACGGAAGGGGTTCAAAGGCCCGTGCTTCAACAAAGTCCACGAGAGCCTTCGGGTCTTCCAGAGCATGAAACACCGGTAACCCCATCATTTCTTCAGGATGACTGTTGGCGAGTACACCGGAAACCGCCACGACCCGGCCGTCGAGTCGCTCCTCAACCTCATCTGCGTCGTGCGCAGTAAGAATGCGCGGACCGTTGCAGTCGGCGACTCCCTCTAAGATGACGTAGTCGTGTTCATAGTGCTTTAAAATCTCGGTAATGGAAAGCTTTTCCTGATAGAGCACATCGGTCTCCTCAACGGCCCTGGCCGTCACCAGCTGGGAGCCACTGGACCGATGACGCCCTGTGTCTTCTGCTGGATTAGGATCAAGGGAAAACTCTGGACAATGGATCTCCTTAACCGATCCAACGCTGTAGCCCTTCTCGCGAAGACCTCTGATGATCACTTCGCAGACTGTGGTTTTGCCAGAATTGGAGGTGCCATTGACAGCAATTACCTTCATTCCAAACCCCCTATCCAAAAAGATAGTAAAAGCCGAAGGACAATAGTCCCAGGCTGAAAAGTATGCATGTTAGGACCCAATCCGCAAACGTCATGCGAACATCCAGATAGCTTGTGCGTGTGGGCAAAGCACCAAAGCCTCGAGCTTCCATGACGATTGCCAGTTCTTTGGATTTTACGACTGCATCCGCCACAACGGGAAGTACAAGGTCCTTGTAAAGACGGATCTTCTGCCCAAAGGGAATCTTCTTCAGCTCCACTCCGCGCAACTGCAGAGCAATCAGGGCATCGGAGAAAGAAGTACTGAAGGAGGGTATAAAGCGTAGTGCGATCATGAGCATGAAAGAGAAAAGATACGATATTCCCAGCTTGGTCAAGGCTGTGAGCACCCTGCGCGTGTTTTCCCTTGCCATCACTGCGGCAGAACAAAGAATGACGAAAAACCTCAGCAAAGTTGTGGCTCCCCGCATGACTCCACCAGAATAAAGAACGGGGTAACCCCGGATGATCACAAGCGGGTTACCCGCCCGTACAAAGAGTATGTGGAGCGCAAGAATAACAAGAGCCAGGGGCAAGAAACCGCGTAGACGCCTCCCTAGGGCCTGTAAGGTAACTCCAAAGAGAAGTGTTCCGCCCAAGGAGAAAAGAGTGAGACCCAACATCCACATGGGGCGAAAAAACACCAGGGCTCCCGTGGTACACAATAACACCCATAATAGCTTTACTCTAGGATCGGCCCTTTTCATACTAACACCTGTCCACGTTCTACCTTGATTTTGCGCGCGTTTGAATAACGCGAAATCAGTTCCTTTTCATGGGTGATCACTGCGAGTCCTCTTCCTTCTTCCAGAAGATCGTCAATGATGGTATAAAGGATTTCCCGGTTCCGTCTATCCAGACCCACCGTGGGTTCATCAAGTATCAAGAACTGTGCACCGCCCATAAGAAGCGTACAAAGTGCAAGTCTTTGCTTCTCGCCTCCGCTGAGGTTATAAATGCTGCGTTCCTTCAAGACTCCCAAACCGAAACGTTCCAATAGATCTTGGGCTCTTTGGGCACTGGCTTCCAGGTCTCTCCCCAGCAGTTCATCCACAAAGACCATCTCTCTCCAGACTGTGCCTGCAAAGAGTTGCCTCGCTGGGTTTTGAAACAAATAGCCGACGTCGCTGCCGATTTGCCCCAAAGATAGAGCAGACGACGGCTTTCCAAAAATCCGCACATCGCCCTGCAAGGGCTTTAGGATCCCGCACATGAGCTTAGAGAGCGTCGTTTTTCCACTTCCATTCGCTCCCATGATCAAACGCAACTCTCCGTGCGGAAAATCAAGGCTTGGGCAGGAGAGAACAAAATCTCCCTTAGCATAACAAAAGACAAGATTCGACAGGGATATGGCGGGCATCACGATATTACCTCCCTGACCTGTCCATCCTGCAGTTCATAGATCCGATCAGCCAGATCCACATGTTCCTCGCTGTTTTCCACCATAAAAATGGCGCGGCCCAGTTCCTTCTGTGCACGAATGGTGTCTCGTACGACGGAGACGGACTGCGAATCAAGCTGCGAAAAGGCCTCGTCAAGAATGAGGATCCGAGGTTGGAGAGAAAGAACGGCGGCTAGTGCAATGCGCTGCCTTTCACCAAGGGACAGCGTTTCTGTTTCGACCAGGCGATACTCCTCCATGTGAACCATGGCAAGGGCTTCATTGATGCGCTTGTCCATCTCTGGTCTGGGAAGACAAAGATTTTCGGGCCCGAAGGCCAGCTCGTCTTCCACGGTAGGAAAGAACAGCTGCGAATCGGGGTTCTGAAACAGGACCCCTACCGTCTCCGCTACGCGCGCCAAAGATAAGAAACGCAGGTTCTCTCCAAAGAAGAAGACCTCGCCGCTGACCTGGCCTGAAATCGAACGAGGTATAATACCAGCTAGAATGTGACAAAGAGTACTCTTACCGACACCGGAAGGACCGCGCAAGATGACACACTCGCCCCGTCTCACATAGACGTTGACGTTTGTTAACAGGGCCTGTCCCCCGTGCCGTGGATAGGAAAAGCTGATCTGGCGTCCTTCTAGAGCGTTCACTGAACTGTAATCTCCTCCATAAACTTCACCCAGCGCTGGGCAAATTCTGTGCCTCGAATCACCAGGTAATAGGGTCCCGATCCGCCTTCACTCTTTGGTTTCAGTGGCTCGCCATCCATGGCAATGGTGATGTAGACGTTTTCCTCTTCCAAAACCTCGTCTCCATATATTACGGAAACATAACCGTCCAGGGCCATCACCTCAATAGTGGAATCCTCGTTTATGGGAATTCCGTATTTCTCTAAAACCCTACGAAGCTCCACGCCCCGAAAGGTCACATTTCTGGGACCCGCTGTGCTTGTACGCACCACAGTAGTAAAATCAACAGGACCGAGAGCCAGAATATCCTGCATAGTCACCCGATGCTCTGCGGACTCATACGTCAGGGCAAACTCCGCCTGGGTCTCCAACTCTTTCTTTCTGTCCAGATCTCCGCGGTTTAGGTAGGCCAAGACGCCCACCGCTATAACCAGCACAATAATCGCTGCCAGAATACCTCGCGTCTGTTTCTTCGTCTTTCTTGCCACAGATATCACCTCATCGTTTTCTCACAGTATTCCTAGTCTCTCCAAACTGCGGGCGATACTGCTGGCCACAAGGCCGCCCAGTCCTCCCGAAAGTGCCGCCACAAGAAGGGACAACATGAGAGGAACAAAGGAAAGGTTGAAAATCGCGACATTAACGGCAAATGTCCCTGCGACATTGGCCACTAGGCCCGCCACAAAGCAGCACATGGGGCAACAACCCCTGTGTCTGCTCACCAGAAACCAGAGTTCCACGGCTAACCCAGGAAAAACGTACGTCACTAAGCTCGCTGCTCCATGGGAACCAAAGGTTCCCGTAATGGTGACCAGAACCGCCTGGATTAGAGATATAAAGAGCGCTGCACCAAACTTCCCTGTGATGGCCGTCCCCAGAACCAGGAACATCATGAAGAAGCCTCCCGCCACCACGCCGCCTGGAATAAAGAGTGGACCTGTAATCGCCTGGGCGAGAGGTACAATAATGACCTTGCTGGCAATGCCCATCGCTGCCAGCATGGCGAGAATCACGTAGTCAGAAAGCTTGAGACGTCGCTTGCTCCTCTTGTCCTTCATTCGCTTGACCTTTCTTGTTTCGTTTCGAGCTCCAGTGTTTGCGCCCAGACAAATCAAATGGTATCAGAGACTCTTAGTTCACCCTCTTGCATCAAGAAACGACCGCGGGCTATGACGGTATCTAAATTGAAATCACTGTCCATAAGAAGGATGTCCGCATCAAAACCTGCACGAAGCCTTCCTTTGCTCTCATGGAGCTCTAGGGCCTCCGACACATTTATCGTGACAAGGCTTAGAACATCCGTGATACTCATCGTCTCAACTTGAATCAAGTGTTTTAAGACATTGTGTAAAGACTGCATCGATGCAGCTACAATGCCGATCATTTCGTTCTTATCGTTCCATTTTGGCAGGCTGCCGTTGGAGTCCGAACTAAGAGTGAGGCGCCCAAGGGGTGCACCTGACGCAATTGCCCTGGTGATATCCTGGGCAGCGTCTTTCGGGTCTGTACTAGCCGTAAAGTCGATGTAGCCACCCTTCTTGGCAAAACGCACAGCAAACTCTCCTAGTTTACCCACATGCGTTGGGCGAAAGTGCTTAATGGGAAGATCGGTCTCGTCCAGGATCTCAAAAATCATGTTCAGACCTTGTTTGCCGCGACCCGTGTGCATCGTGACCAAGCCCGGCTTTCCGCTAATCAGCGATGCCATGCGCACATCACTCACAAGCCTGATCAACTCTTCTTTCGTCAAGTTCGAACAGCGATGATCCGAGATGGCAACCTTCACACCAAGGACCTCGGCAACAAAGGCGATATCCTTTTTCACATCACCCGTCAGGGTAATCGTGGGGTACTCATACGACCCTGTGAGGCAGTATGCCGTGAGTCCTTCTTCGCCTAGGGCCTTTGTCTTGGCCACCAGGTTCGCGACACTGCGCGTAATGCCGTCAGTGCCAAGTACTCCAACGAGCGTTGTGACTCCTGCTCGAACGCAATCGGTAAACTTCAGTTCTGGCACGCGGGTTCGAAAACTACCCTCGCCACCTCCACCGGTAACATGGACATGCTGATCGATGAAACCAGGCGTAGCGATCAGGCCTCTTCCGTCCACCCGATTTGCTCTTGGATAGAAGCTCGAGAGCCCTTGTCCAATTTCCACAATACGATCGTGACAGAAGACAATGTCATTGATTCCTAGATCCTCTGGAGCAAAGACATGAACATTTTCGATGAGCGTGACCATTTGGCGCACCTTCCTTCAAGGCTTAAGTTCCACTTCACTATCATCATGTCCTTCTGAGGAAAAACCCCCGGTAAAGGACCCACAGCGAGTCAATAACATAGACTATGACCACCCCATATATGAATCTTGTCGTAAACACAGACCAAAGATTTGCCAACATTTCACTCGCCTCGGTTGTATGGGCACCGAGCAGCTGCGTGACAAAATCGGGATTCCAAAACGCGGGGTTGGCAAACAGACGATAAGCCAGAAAGACAGCTATGCCATTACAGATGAGACTCACCACCGCAAGCTGTCCGCTCCATACTCTTTTTGCGAGTTTCCAGACTTCCTTAACGATACTGATGCCCACAAGTCCTATGAAAAGGGGAAGAAAATGCCGGACTGTCTCTGGGTTTGCGACCGGAATCACGGTGGTTACCGAGCCTGCTATCTGAAACACGCCAAAGCGCTGGGGCATGGCGTACATGACCAGAAACAAGATGGAAAGGCCAATGCTCAAGAGCGGATCGCTGATCGAGATCTGTCTTTGTTTATCAGGGATCTCTGGTAACAGATCCGGAGTCCACTCTTTCTGCCCCATGGCTTCCAGTTCTTCTTCTTCTCCAAAATGGTCTGCGATCGCAAAGGCTACGGTGACCCAAAAGAAGACGTGCATTCCCGCTCCAAAGAGGGCACTTATAGATTCTGCGATAAAAGTGATGAGACCTGTAGGTGCTACAAATGCCTTGATCACCAAGGCGAGTTGAACCAGGGACAGAACAATGGGACCAACAATCTTCAGGATCTTCAGATAGCTGTCAAACAGGCGAGGTCCAA
>Ga0265293_10005396_pt1 | contig 21371 bp, 21 predicted proteins | sample Munlanlewell138R_FD_192505 | JGI IMG/M metagenome (GOLD analysis project Ga0265293, IMG submission 192505) | Leachate microbial communities from a municipal landfill in Southern Ontario, Canada - Leachate well 138R | ecosystem: Engineered > Solid waste > Landfill > Unclassified | place: Canada... | reverse complement strand
ACGCCGATAGGTGCGCACGCTCGCGATCGTAGGCCAGTCCATCGCGCGAGATGCAACGGGCCCGGTCAACCGCTACCGGCTACTGATCTGGCTCATCACGTCCGCCGCCTGGTCCCCGGGGGCCGCTACCTCCTCCACGCGCTCGGCGACGTCGTCGTACTCCAGCCGCAGGGCCCGGCACACCGTGGCGTGCAGACGGTATGTGCATGCCGCGTACGTGAGTTCGAGAATGGCTTCGTCCGAAAGCATCGCCTGGAGCCGCTCGAACGTCGCGTCCTGCACCCGCCCATCCGCAAGCACGAGTTCATCCACATAGGCGAGGATCGCCCGCTCGTCGGTATTGAAGGCGTCCGACGAAGCCCACGCTGGCATCGCCGCGATCTTCTCCTCCGGGATTCCCGCCGCTCGCGCGGCCTTGCAGTGTTGCGAAAAGACGAACTTGCTGCCGGCGGCAAAGCCCGTACGCGTGATCACCAGCTCCCGTTGGTACGGCGTCAGCGCCCGCCCCTTGCTACCGAAGAGGCCGAATCCCGCCTGCGCGTGTGCCAGCACCTCCGGCACCAACGCGAACACGTTCCACCAATCCCCGGGCGTTCCCGTGGCCGTCCCCGGCGACACCACCGGGTCGCGGTCGCCGAAGAGCCGCTGGTATACCTTTCCCACCTCGTGCGTCGCTTCCGCCCGTGAGACCTGCCGAAGTCGCGGCATCGCATTCCCCCATATCTCGAGTGGGCGCGATTCTACGCGCCAATCCATGGAGGTGTTCACGCCTTGTCGTGAGGCCGTATGCTATGCGCGCATGGCTTCGACCAAGGTTCGGAATCACCGGGGGATTTTCATGGCACGAGAAAACAAAGAGTTCCAGTTCGGTGGGATCAACCATCTCGCCCTCGTCTGCAAGGACATGGCTCGCACCGTCGACTTCTATTCGAACGTCCTCGGCATGCCACTCATCAAGACCCTGGACCTGCCTATGGGCATGGGCCAGCACTTCTTCTTCGACATCGGCAACGGCGATTCGCTCGCCTTCTTCTGGTTCCCGGAGGCGCCCGGGGCGCACCCCGGCATCTCGTCGCCTGCCGGCGTACCCGGAGTTGGGAAGGAGATCACGACGGCCCACGGTTCGATGAACCACGTAGCCTTCAACGTCCCCGAGGACAAGTTCGACGAGTACGTCGAGAAGCTGAAGGCGAAGGGCCTCAATCCGTCGCCCGTCATGAACCACGACGACAGCCCCTACCAGGTCGCCCGCGAAATGCACCCGGGCGTCTTCGTGCGGTCGGTCTACTTCCAGGACCCGGACGGCATTCTCCTCGAATTCGCCTGCTGGACGAAGACCTTCACCGAAGAGGACGTGAAGCACGCGCCCGCCACCGCGGCCGACGCGGAGCGCTACCTCGCGATGCGGAAGCAGCCCGTCACCGCTTAGCCTCGGCAGTCGCCTCCTGCGCCGCCATACGGACTCGTGTGGCGGCGTCCTGTCCTATTGCCCGGCTGGCGGCTATCGTCGGGCCTACCATTCCCGGCGGGCTCACCTGAGTTCGCACCCAGGAGACACGTTTGAAGCTCGGCATTAGCATCGGCTACTCGGGCGCCCAGATGGGCCTGCCCATCGACCTCGTCCGCGAGGTTGAGGATCTCGGCTACGATTCGATTTGGACGGCGGAAGCCTATGGCTCCGACGCCATCACGCCGCTTGCCTACCTCGCTGCCCTCACGACGCGCATCAAGCTCGGTACGGCCATCATGCAGATTCCCGGCCGCACACCCGCCATGTGCGCCATGCAGACGTCCACGCTCGACGCGCTCTCCGGCGGCCGCATGCTCGTCGGCCTCGGCCTTTCCGGCCCGCAAGTGGTCGAAGGCTGGCACGGCGTACCCTACGGCCGCCCTGCCGCTCGCATGCGGGAATACGTCGAGATCCTGCGCAAGATCTGGGCCCGCGAAGAGCCGGTCTCCTACCAGGGCAAGGAGTACCAGCTCCCGTACACCGGTCCCGGTGCCACCGGCCTCGGCAAGCCCCTGAAGTCCATCCTTCACGGCCGCCAGCTCCCCGTGTACCTCGCCACCATGGGTCCGAAGAACGTCCAGACCACCGCCGAACTGGCCGATGGCTGGCTCCCGATCTGGTTCTCGCCTTACCGCACTTCCGTGTACGACGCAGACATCGAGACCGGCTTTGCGCGCCGGACCGACGGCAAGTCGCGCAAGGATTTCGACATCGCCGCCGGCTGCAACGTGCACGTAACCGACGACGTCCAGGCCGCGCTCGATCGCCAGAAGCCAGTGCTCGCACTCTACTTCGGCGGCATGGGTGCGAAGGGCAAGAACTTCCACAACGACGCGATGAAGAAGTACGGCTACGCCGAAGCCGCCGAGAGGGTCCAGGAACTCTACCTGTCCGGGCGCAAGAAGGAAGCTGAAGCTGTCATCCCGGACGATCTCGTGGACGAGATGTCGCTCGTTGGGCCCGAAGCCCGAATCCGCCAACGCTACAAGGCCTGGGAAGATTCCGGCGTCACGACGATGCTCGTGAATGGACCAAAGGAGTCGCTCCACCTCATGGCCGACATCACCGGTGCAAGTAAGGGCAACCGCTCGTAGCAGACAATGCGGCCGGCACGCGATTTCGCGCGCCGGCCGCTCCAGGGTCCTGGGCCGTGCCTCCTCGGTCCTACTGGCGCTGCTTCCCGGGCTCCGTCTCCCACATCGGCGCCAGCTGGTGGTAGCCACCACCCGCGGTCCAGCCGCCATCGACGTAGAGGATGTGTCCCGTGATGAAGCGGGACGCATCTGAGGCGAGGAACACCATCGCTGCTTCCAGGTCTTCGGGCCGCCCAAGCCGCCCCATCGGTGTCCGCGAGATGGAATGCTCGCGTGTCTCGGGGTTGGCCTCGTACACCTGGTCCATCAGTTCTGTGCCTTCGAAGTAGGACGGAGCGATGCCGTTTACGCGAATCCCTTCGCGCGCGTACTCGAGTGCCAGCACCCGCGTGAGCGAGTCTACCCCGCCCTTCGCCGCGTGATACGAGGCCGCCCGGAACTCGCTCCCCACTTTCCCCAGGATAGAGCTTACGTTGACGATGACGCCTCCACCCTGGGGGAGCATCTGCTGCGCCGCCAGCCGGCAGCCGTTCATTGTCGCGATCAGGTCGAGTTCGATGACCGCCCGCATCCGGCGCATTGGTACCAGGTCGTGGCGCAACCCGGATCGATCCGTGAAGCCCGCGTTGTTGACCATGATGTCCAGGCGCCCGTACTCCGACTTCACTTGCTCGAACAGGCGCTCGAACTGCTCCTCGTCCGTGATATCCGCCGGGATGGCGGTTGCTCGGACTCCGAATTCGCGAAGCATCGTCGCAGTCTGTTCGATGAGTTCCTGGCGCCGCGCGGTGACGACAACATCGGCGCCCGCGCGCGCAAGTCCGCGCGCCAGCGCGACGCCAATGCCGCTCGATCCGCCCGTTACGAGCGCCACCTTTCCATCAAGTCGGAACAGGTCGCAGAGTGTCTGGTCCAATCCGGGGCCTCCGTTGGTGTGGGTTCGAATGTACTGTGGAAGTTGGCGCGCTGATTACTCGCGGAGCCGCGGCTGAGGTCGCGACGGGTTGCGGCGCTCGCTCTCGATGATGTTCACCAGTGCGTCCACCGCCGCTTCCACCTGGCCCTCTTCGTTGAACACCACGTAATGGTTGTTGTCGAGGTCGGCGAGCTCCGCCTCCACTTCCGCCAGACGCCGTGCGAGCGATTCCGGGTCCTCGCTGCCACGCGCTTCCAACCGCGCGCGCAACGTCGCACGGTCCTTGGCGACCAGGAAAACGAACACTGCACCGTCGAGCTTCTTCCGCCAGGTGCGCGCACCCTGCACGTCAGTGCGAATGATCACGTCCTGTCCTCGCTTGAGCGGCTCCTCGATCTCCCGGCGCTCTAGCCCCTTCCAGTCGCCGTACACAATCGCACTTTCCGCGAACTCCCCCGCATCGCGGCGGCGCTCGAACTCCTCGCGCGAGTAGAAGTGGTAGTGGTTGCCATCCGCCTCGCCGGGCCTCGGCGGCCTGCTGGTCGAGCTGGTCGCCCGGTGGATGCCAGTGCGTTCGCGCAGCCGGTCGATGACGGTGTCCTTCCCTACGCCCGATGGGCCGTGCAGCACGAGCACGACAGGCTTCGCACTCATCGTGCCGCTGCTCCTTCCGCCGCCTCTCGCAGTTCCTCCCAAAATGTGGGGTACGACACCTCGACCGCATCGTTGGCGACCCGCGTCTCACCATCCGCGAGAAGCGCGGCGATGCCGGCCAGCATTCCGATGCGGTGGTCGCCACGCGCATCCACGGATGCGCCTCGCAGGGGTTGGCGTCCATGCACGACGAAGCCATCATCGCGGGCAGTCACCCGCGCCCCCATTGCTCCCAGCACGCGCACCACCGCCTCCACCCTGTTCGATTCCTTCACTACGAGCTCGGCGGCATCTTTCACCACCGTCTCTCCATCCGCGAAACAGGCGAGCAGTGCGACGAGCGGGAGCTCGTCGATGGCACGCGGCACCAGCTCACCGGAAACGGTTGTCCCCTTCAACTCCGAACTTCGCACCACGAGGTCGGCGACTGGTTCCCCGCCTGTCGTGCGCTCCTCCAACACTTCCACCTTCGCGCCCATCTCCTGGAGGATGTCCAGCAGACCGGTCCGCGTGGGGTTGGTGTTCACGCCCTCGATAAGGATCTCCGCATCCGGGTGACACGCTCCGAGCACGAGCCACGGCGCGGCGCTCGAAATATCACCCGGCACCCGAAGCGAGAGCGCCTCCAACTGCGCCGCGGGCGAGATCGTCACGGCTGCCCCCTCACCGCGGAGCCCTGCGCCCATCGTGATCAGCATCCGCTCGGTGTGGTCGCGAGACTTCGCCGGCTCCCGCACCGTCGTCTCGCCATCCGCGTAGAGACCGGCGAGAAGTACCGCGGACTTCACCTGTGCGCTCGCGACGGGGCTTGCGTATTCCCTCGCCCGAAGCCCTCCACCCTTGATCACGATGGGGGCGAGTGTGTCGCCCGTGCGGCCGTGGATATGTGCACCCATCTCGCGCAGGGGCGCGATGACCCGCGCCATCGGCCGTGTGCGCAGTGACGCATCGCCGTTCAGGATACTGAGGATGGGGTGCGCCGAAAGCAGGCCGGTCAGGAGCCGGATTGTCGTCCCGCTGTTCCCGCAGTCGAGCACATCCTCGCTTTCGAAGAGCCCGTGGAGCCCACGGCCCTCCACCCGGACTTGCTCCGCACCCTCCGTCCAGTCGATTCCGACCCCGAGTGCCCGCAAGCAGTTCGCAGTCGCACGGACGTCGGCGGAATCCAGCGGCCGTTCGATGGTCGCCGATCCGCTTGCGATCGCGTTCAACAACAGGGACCGGTGGGAGATCGATTTGTCGCCGGGTACCTGGATGCGTGCCCGTATCCGCTCGGGCCGATTAGCGATCACGGTCTTCGTCGCGGACTCCGAGCTTCCGCTGCAGCTCGTCCTGGTCGCGCTGGCTGGTCTGTACCGGCGGCCGATTCTGCACGTCCTTCAGCTTGTCGTAGAGAGCACCGGCGAAGAGCCGCCCGATGGCGTCCTGCGCGGAAGGCGCAGGCGCGCCCTCCGGCCGCCGGCGGACGGGCGGGTTCATGATGAACGTGTCGCGGTCGACTTGCGTGCTCGTGAACATGTCCTGGACCACCTGGCCGCCTTCATCGAGCGCCTTTCGGATGGTCTGCAGTTCGCTCTCGAAGCGGCCGAGCCAATGCAACACCGCGTCGCGGTTCGTCGTCATGATGTCCTTCGACATCGTCGGATCGCCACTGGCGAGGCGCGTCAGGTCGCGGAAAGCCGGGCCGGCGAGCAGTGCGGCATCTTCCCAGCCCTGGCTGTCGCGGACCATCCGGAACAATGCCACGGAAAGCAGGATCGGCAGGTGGCTGACCGCGGCGGCATAGGTGTCGTGCTCTGCCGCGTCGATATAGAGGGGATAGGCGCCGAACGACTCCACCATCCCTAGCACCACGCCAACGGCATCCTCGTTCGCCCGCGGCGAGGGCGTAATCGCCCACGTCGCGCCCTGGAACAGGTCTTTCCGGGCGGCCTTCGGGCCGCTCGCTTCGAGCCCCGCCATCGGGTGGCCACCAACAAAGTGCACGGTCTCGGGTAGAAACTCCGCGGCCCAGCGCATGATGTCCGCTTTTGTACTGCAGGTGTCGGTCACCACTGCGCCCGGCTTCAAATACGGGCCGATCTCTTCAAGCAGGTGCCGCGCCGACACGACCGGCACCGCGATAATCACCAGGCCCGCGTTCTCCAGGCCCTCCTCCAGCGAACCGACCTCGCGGTCGATCGCGCCGAGCTTCTTCGCTTCCTTCGCGTTGAAGCGGTCGCGATCCAGGCCGACCACCTCGAATTCGCGGTTGGGGCGCGACATAAGGTTGTGGCCAATAGAGGCGCCAATGAGGCCAGTACCGATGATGGTGATGCGCGATCGGGCCAATCTAATCCCCCGCGTGCGTCTCAGGTCGCCGCGTCCGCCTGTTGGAGTAAGGCTAACACAGGATCGTCACCGGGTGATTCGTGATGCCGGGCGGTCAACTCGATCACGCAGGCCGGGGCGCCTGCCGCCCGCAGCATCTCCGCGCCGGCCGCGCTGTGCCTGAGGCTTCGCGCCACTGCCCGCCGGAGCTCCAGCCGCGACTCGCGCTTGGCAAGCCAGCGGACGATGCCCAGGTTCGTCGCGACCACGTACGCTACCCGGTCCCGCCGCCGCTGATGCCCCTTGCCGATATCGTGGAGGAGCGCCGCCTGGATGAGTTCACGGCTTTCGTGGCCGCGTGCCAGCAACCAGCGCGCGGTGGCGGCCGTGTGCACAATGTCTCGCGGGTGCTGCCCCTCGAAGAGTGTAAGGAGTTGCCCATCGAGCCACTCCCGCGCCAGGGCGTAATCCGCAGCACATGGCGCAATGTGCGCTTCGCGAAACTGCCGGATGCGATTGCGTATCACGTGATGAAGTTGAACACGGCCCCACCGACGCCGCCGATGAGCCAGCCGAGAATATTGAACTGCGGCGCCACGAAGGAGAGAGCGAACAGGGTCATGAGGATGCCAGGACCCCACGGTGCAAGCTGCTCGAACAGCGCGCCGAGCTCCCGCGGGAGTACGCCGGCCACGACCTTGAACCCATCGAGCGGGTGAATCGGGATCAGGTTGAACACACCCAGGATGATGTTGATCGAGGCGATGAACACGAGGAACAGCCCCACGATCTCCTCACCGCTCGCTTCCGAGATCCGGCTGAAGCTCGTGATGCTGTCCACCAGCCCCAACTTGATCGGAAGCGCCGCCAGCGCCGCGAAAAAGAAGTTCGACGCCGGCCCCGCCGCCGCCACGATGACGCTCCCCCAGCGCGGACCCTTGCTCAGCCGGTACGGGTTGAACGGCGTGGGTTTCGCCCAGCCGAAGCCCACCAGCACCAGCAGGGCCGTCCCCAGCGGGTCGAGGTGCTTCAGCGGATTCAGCGTGAGGCGCCCCTGGCGAGCGGCCGTGTCGTCGCCCTGCTCGTACGCCGCCCATGCGTGGCTAAATTCGTGGAACGCGAGACCCGTCATGAAGGTGACGGCGATCGCAGCCAGGTACGCGAACAGCGCGGGCGGATTATCGAAGAGCTCCCGGGCGTTGAAGAGCAGCATTCAGGAAAATGCTAGCACAGCAACATCTTCCGCCCTTGCGATGCTCCTGTGACCTTGCGTTAATCCCTGATTGACGGGATGCCACCCCGCCGTTACCTTCGCCCCAAGCGTGGACCCTCCCACGCCCGGAGACCGGTTAGGCGGGGGTATCAGGGCCATTCGATGCAGCTGGCCGTGGCGAACCTTGTCGAGTAGTCACAGTCCAGCGACGCCAGCGCCCTGCCGTCAGGGCAGGTAGTGACGTCAGCGCGAGGTAGCCACGTGTTCATACCAGGAGCCCGCCCGCGGTTTGCTGTCCCGAATACGCTCACGCCACTCGTCCTGGCACTACTCGGGATTGTCGCCAGCCTCGTGATCTGGGCAGCAGTCTCCACACGTACGCTTTCCAACGAAACCTCGGCAGCGCCGTTGGCCGCGACAGCAGAGAGCAATATCAGCTCTGTCGCCTACCTGGTCCCCGCTGTCCGCACCGCCGCCAGTGGTGAAGTCCACAACGCCGACATTCTCTATGTGCGCGAGCCCGGCAACGAAGAGGCACGCGCCATCAGCGAGTTCCCCTTCCCCTTCGGCGCGACCGGCCTGCGCGCACACGGCGACGCTTCGCCCGGCGGCGACCGGGTCGCCATCGTTCACGGTGGCCCCGACCCCGCCCAACTCAGCATCGTCGCGTTGCCCACAGGCATCCGCGTGCTTGCCGAACGCAGCGTGGACCTCCTGTCCCCCCTTGCCTGGTCGTCCGATGGCGAACGGCTTGCCGCTGTTCGTACGGTCGAGCGCGATGGAGTGACTGAAGCCCAGGTCATCCAGTTCCACGCGGAGTCGGGGCTCACACTCGATGTTGCTACCTTCGAAACCGCCCACCAGGTGGTGCCAGTCGGCTATTCGTCCGGCGGCAACCGTCTCTTTATCGTCGTCGTCGATAAGTCGGGCTCCACGCTCTGGGTCCGGCACGAAGGCAGCCAGGAGAAGCTTCACCACTTCAGTCCGGGGCCAACTCGGGACTGGTCCCTGAGCCCGGATGGTGCTCGACTGGCATTTATCGACCGGCTCGGCGTGGGCACTCGCACCTACGCCGGCAAGACGCTCTTGATCGCCACTGGCGCGATCACCGAAGCCGCCCCCGGCGGCGACCAGCTCGGCACCGCATGGCGCCCGGGTAAGGCCGCCGCTGATTTCGGTGGTCCCGATGGTTCGTTGCGGCTCGACGCACCCGAACCAGGAGAGGCCGCCTACGTCCTTCCACTGCGATGGGCCCCCGACGGCTCGATGCTGGTCGCGACAATCTACTCCGCCAGTCGCGACCTCTCGGGTACCGGTAGCGAGCTCATCCAACTGGTCCCCGACCGTAGCCTCTCCGCCAACGGCCGCGAGCTCCTTTCTCAGGAGCCCGGCGCGCGGTTCATCGGCTGGGTTCGTGGCCTCGAGTAGCGTTTGGCGGACACTGGAGCTTCTGTGACCTTGCGACACTTCGCCCCACGTTCGGGGCACCTTCCTTACTGGGCTATCGGACTGAGCATCTTCGCCGCCCTCGCAGGTGTCCTGCCCATTGTGGCGGCCCTTTTCGGTGGTGGTGGTGGGGGGCCGCGAACCGCCTTCGCGACCGCGCCCGCGGGAACCTACGTTGTCTTTTCCAACAGCGGTCCGACCACGGACACGATTTACGTCGCTCCGGTCGACGACCCGGCGCAGCGAACTGAAATTGCGGTCGTAGACCACCTTGATGGATACACACCAAACGGTGTCGTCTCACCCGACGGGAAGCAGGTGGCCCTCGTCGTCGCCGAAGCGGGCACTCCCGCCTACCCCGGCGCATCTGTCCTCGTCGTGAACCTTGAGACCGGCGCGGTCACCCGCGTCGCCATCGATGTGGACGTCCTCCAGGCTCCCGCCTGGACCCCGGACAGTACCGGCGTCGTGTTCACCCGCAGTACCAGTGCGGACAGCATGCTCGCCGACGTCGTCGTGAGCCGCGTCGACACCGAAGGCGCGAGCGAACTCGAACTCATGCGGGTTGACGGCGTCTTCGGCGCCTACGTCGTCGGCTTCGATCCCGCGGAGCGGCTCGTCACCGTTGTGATCGATGGGGCCGGGTCTAGCGTGTACCGCGACGGCCAGGAACTCCTGAACCTCAGCCCGCACATCACGCGAGACTGGCAACTCAGCCCCGACGGGGCACAACTCGCCTTCATCGAATCGGATACAACGGACGGCCTGCGCTACCTCCCGAAAATTGCCTCTCTCGAGCCATCCACTGCGCAGGACATGCAGGCGCAGGTGCTGAGCGATGGCGGGCAGGCGCTCGGTGTGGCCTGGCGCCCCGGCGGCGAACCCACCTTTGGCCGCGAGCCGGGACCCGGGACCGCCTCGAGCGGCGACTTCTCGGCCCAGGCCGCGCCTTCCGGTTTCGACATCCCGCTGACGTACTCCCCGGACGGCGGAACACTCGCGGTGCAGGCGTGGAGCGGCCCCTCGTTCGAAGCGGCAGGCAAGATGCGTTACGAACTCCTTCGCGACGGCGAACGCACCGAACTGCCAGCAGCATCCCGGGTCTATGGGTGGGCGGTGAAATGACCTTGAAGCGCCTTCTTCTTCAGTTCGGTGCAGGCGTATTCATCGCCGTGATCGCTATCGGCCTCGTATCCGGCCGCGAAGAGAATACGGCCCAGGCCTGCGGTCCCGCCGGCCCCTACGACTTCGACACCTATGAGGCACAGGACTTCCGAAACGTCTACGCCAGGGCGATGGAGCTCGCGACCGCCGGCAACGCGATCACCTTCAACTACACCCTCGCCTCCGGCGAGGACATCGATGTTCGCTACCAGGGGCTGCAGCGGGGACCGCGTAACGCGCGCGTCACCGGACTCGATACGTCCCTGGCCATCCCACCCACCATCTACAAGTCCATCGCCTGGATCGAAGCGAACTGGATGAATGGCAATGGGGACCTGGTCCCGTGGGGCGGCGTCGGGCCGGTGCTCCGCTCCTTCGACTGCGGCTACGGCATTGGTCAGATCACGTCGGGAATGGAGAACGCCGACGGGACGCCCACCGGTCCGCAGGCCGTGATCGGCACGCATTTCCTCTTCAACATCGCGGAGGGCGTTCGTATCCTCGCGTACAAATGGAACAGTGCACCAACGTACCGCCCCATTGCGGGGAACGGTGATCCAGCGATGCTCGAAGACTGGTACTACGCCATCTGGAGCTATAACGGCTTCGCGAACACGAACCACCCGCTGTACGACGTCAATCATGTGGACTGGTGGGACAACCATCCGAACAACCCGTGGAGGCATCCTCTTCGCCCCGACGCCTACCATTGCGGCGAAAAATCCGCCCCAGGCTTCAACAACTTCAACTACGGTGACTTTACCTATCCAGAGCGCGTGTACGGATGCGTACGTTATCCGGCAAGGGATAAACACGGTGTCCGGCTTTGGGAGCCACAGACGTTCAACATGCCCGACTTCAACCTGCCCGAAATCGCCAGCGCCTTCTCTCTCGCGAGTTGGCGGGCTTGCGCTGGCGAGCTGCAGTGCGCCGGGATGGACTTTCCCACAACCATCCAGCGAGAGGGTGTGGACATCACGCCCCACCGCGACACAACTCCTCCGCGCAGCCCGTCGGAGGCGTACTCGCTCCTCGGCGACCCGCACTTCTCCTTCTCCGGCCCATCGAGCATGTCCCTCACGGGCTACAGCGATGGCACCTCAACCAAAGGCACGGTGACCGTGCACAACGATGGCACGTTTGTCGGCCCCTACCGCATCCGCACCTCACATCCGTGGATCATTGTTCGTCACCCGGGCGACCCGCCCAGCCGCTCGCTGGATGCCGGCGTGGTGGTCGGCCGCGAAACGGAAGTAGTCATCACGAGTGACCCACGTCGCACCCAGCAGGGGTACAGTAGCGTCCTGGAGATCTCGCTCGCTCCCCGCCAGATGCCACCCGGTGTCTCAACCGGGACAGTCTGGATCGAGCCACTCCTCGGCTCCGGGTCGACCTTCAGGATCGACATCGTCGGGGCCAACGGTGCGAGCAATTTCAGGTACCAGCGCGTCGTTCCCAACGTCGCGATCGACGGTTCGTGATGGAAGTACCCTTCCTCTCCCGCCTGCGCCGCAATCACGCCCTGGAGCACGCCACCATCGCCGTGCTCCACCAGCGGCGTGGCCGAGTGCATTCCAGCTTCGGACATAGCACCCCGTGGAGCTTCCATCTCCACGGTCCATACGACGCAGACGAAGTCGAGAGTGCCGTGGGAGAAGCGCTCGACCGCCTTCGTGCCGGCGAGCGTCACCTCGCCTATTCGCCATTTTGCGGCACGAACATCGCCGTCACAGGCGTCCTCACCGCCTCGACAGCACTCGTTGCTGCCGGGCGGAGCCGCCGCAAGGGCTGGAGCAACGCCGTGCTCGCGGCCACCTTCGCGACCCTTGTCGCCGCCCGTGCCGGCCTCTGGCTCCAGCGCACCGTCACCACCGACCCGGAGGCCGGTTCGCTGCGGGTCCGCCGCGTGGTCCAACTCGCGCCGCGCGGCGATATCCAGCACGTGCGCGTCGACCTCGCACCCTAGCGGCTTCGGCGGACCTCCACGCGGCCGTTCACGACCCGGGTATCGAAGCTCGGCTGGCTGTAGGCGCTCGGCCCGTGGATCACCTCGCCATCCTCCAGCCGGAAGTGCGACCCGTGCCACGGGCAGACGATGCACTCGTCCTCAATGTGCCCTTCCGCAAGCGGCCCGCCGAGGTGCGCGCAGCTATTCGCCAGCGCGTAAATCCGGTCCTGGTAACGAACGAGCATGAGCGGCCCGTCCTCCACGTCCGCCAGCATCGGCCTGCCTTCGACCAGTTCCGCGGCGTCGATCACCGGTGTGAAATCCTCCGGCCCTGCCTCCACCGGTGCGTGATTCATGCCCACCTGGCGCTGAAATGCCAGGTTCCCACCCAGGTAGGCGCCGTAGGCCGCGACACCCATCCCTGCCATCGAGAGCAGCCGGCCCATGCTCCGTCGCCGCCGGAGGCGCATGAACAAGGAGCCGCTATAGAGCAACGTCGCGAGACTGTTGAGCGCCGCGTGCGTGGCGCCCACCCGGCGTGTTTCGCCCACGGTGTGCTGCCAATCGGTGACACCCGCGGCGGCCGCAGCAAGTGCTCCCGCCAGCCCGAGTGCCAGCGTCGCGTCTGCACCTGGCCGCAGCCCCCGCGCCCCTAACGTCTCGAGCAGGTCCAGCGCCGCACTCGACGTCCAGAAGCCGATGGGCAGGTCGGTCAACACGGGGTGCAGTGGATGCCCGAGCCACGTCCCGTTCAGGAAGTCCGCGATCTGGTCACTCGATTCCCCGGTCCGCTCATAGGCGCCGGTGACGGTTCGCTGCAAGCGGTCGGCGAAGCCATCGATCCAGTCCTGCTGTGCCGGGATCTCGACCGCCTGCTCCATCAGTGAGTGGGTGCGCTCCTGCATCGCGCGGCTCCTTTACTTCTTTGCGTTTGCTTCGTGGATCGCCTGGGCGAGCTCTTCCTTGCCCATTGAACTCCGCCCGGACACATCCAGCCGCTTCGCCTCTTCGTAAAGCTCCCGCTTGCTTCGCTCCGTACCGACAACGCGACCGCCGCCCGTCTCCTTCGGGGCGTCGCGATACCCTTGCGCCGCCTGCGGGTCCGATGGCCCCTTCGCGTCCTTCGCCTCCCAGTGGTCGCCCACCTTCTTGTACGAGTGCTTCAGCGAAGCGAAGGCCGTGCGATGCGCCGCCTCGCCCTCGCCATACGTCTCCACGGCGGAGTCGTGGGTCTTCTTCCAGATCTCCTGGGCATGCTCATCCGAGCGCGCGACCGTGGAAGGGGTGTCACTCCGGTTCTTTCCCTTTGGCATGTGCCCACTGTCGCCTGCAGCGAGTCGCGCCCTGCTCACTCAGCAGGCGAAGACCTGTCGCGTAAGTTACAACTCGCTTCCCGTAGGCCGTGGAGCCGTCCCCACAGCGCCCGGGAGGTGCTTTCCGCTTCCCTCCCGGCCGCTGTGGCTCGAACGCCATTCGTTCCCTTGATGGTGCAAATCCTCGTCCCGGATAGCGGGCACATCGCTGGCGAGTAGCGCTCCGCTACGTCGCCGGGGGTAAGTGGTGGTAAAGCTTTCGAGCCTGTGACGCGAACGTAATCAACAGGACATAACTCTTACCGGACACTTTCGAGGCCGTCCCGCACGATGGGCGCATCGGGGCGTTCTACCTCTCCGCCCCGGCATCCGGACTCGCCCGGACGGCGCCATCCGTCCGGGCATTTCTTTGTCCCTACCGCTTCCGGCTCCGGGCCATGATGACGGACACCGGCGACTGCTTCAGCACGCCCATCGCAACACTCCCGGCGACCAGGTGCCGGCGGGCACTGTGTCCGTGGGTCGAACTCGCGATGGCGTTCGCCTCTGTTTCTCGCGCGAAGTTCACGATGGCAGTGTCGACGCCACCGAGTACTGGCACCTGTCGGATCGCCACGCTCGATGCCACACCGCCCGGCAGGCGCTCGCAGAGTGCTTCCAGCCTCGGTTCCATTTCCCAATCCGCGTCCTCGCCAAGCTGGGCGCCCGAGACGTACAGCACCGTGACCCGCATCTTTCCCGGAACGAGTACCGGCGCCAACAGGTCGAAAATACTTTCCGATGCTGGCGATCCATCCGTTGTGATGACGATGTGGTAGCCATCCGTCACCGGGGGAAGGTCCGCCTCGCCGCTCGTGAACATCACGGGCACCCGCGCGTTCGCGAGCACACTCATGCCGACGCTCCCGAGAATCGCATGGCGCAACAGGCCGGCGCCGCGCGTGGTCATCGCTACCATGTCCGACTCGCGTTCGTCGGCGGCGCGCAGGATAACGCGGTAGATGTCCTCAGCGCGTCCCCGCGACGGGATGGCGACCTCGCCGTCGATCCCGTGCTCTCGCAGGAGCGCGCTCATTTCCTCTTTCCATCGCGCTTCCACACGCTCAGCGGCTTCCTGGACCGTGGGAGCCACCTCCTGCGCGAGGTCCGTCCGGGGGTCGAGCACACGAAGCAGCGTGATGCCTGCTCCCGCGGCCTCCGCAAATTGGCGGGCTGCAGGCAGCACCCGCAACGATCGTTCCGATCCGTCGGTGGTGACGATGAGCTTCATGTCACCTTCATACGTCACCCGGCTCTATCCGCCAAGGCCCCGCGGCCGCGCCTTCGCGGGCCAACCGTCCTGCATCGGGGGGTTAGGCCGATCGGAGCCAGCGTGCAACATCCAACGGGACCAGCTTGCCTCCCTCCGTTGCCCCTCGCCTCCCGAGCAGCTCGGTGATCTGCTCGGCGTCCACAGGACGTGCGAAGAAGAAGCCCTGCCCCGAGTCGCACTGGAGCGCCTGCAGATGCTCCATCTGCTCGGAACGCTCGATCCCTTCCGCGACGGTCACCAGGTTCAGCGTGTGCGCGAGCGTGATGATCGCCCGCACGAGCGCCAGCGCGCCATCTTCCACCTCGATGCCATCGATGAACGACTTATCCACCTTGAGCACATCGATGGGGTACTGCCGGAGGTAGCTCAACGATGAGTAGCCGGTGCCGAAATCGTCGATGGCCAAGCGCACGCCCAGGCCGCGGAGCTCCTGGAGGACGCTCATCGCCACGGCGTCATCCTCCATCAGGACACTCTCGGTGATTTCGAGCTGGAGCCGGTCGGGGCTCAGCCCGCTGGATTTCAGCGCCGCCGCCACTTCCGTCGCAAGGTCGGACTGCTGGAACTGCCGCACTGAGATGTTCACACTCATGCGGAGGGGCGGCTCGTCGCCAAATTCGTCCTGCCAGGCTCGTGCCTGGCGGCAGGCCTCCTGCAACACCCATTGCCCAATAGGCAGGATGAGGCCCGTTTCCTCGGCGACCCCGATGAATTCGCCCGGTGGCACAATGCCACGCTCAGGGTGCCGCCAGCGGAGCAGCGCCTCCACGCCTGTGATCTCCTGCGTCTCGAGCGAAACGAGCGGCTGGTACTGGAGGAAGAGCTCGTTGCGGTCCAGCGCTTGCCGCAACGCCGCTTCCAATTCCAGCCGCCGCTCAGCCTTGAAGCTCATCTCACTGTCGAACAGCACCCGGCTTCCGCTGCCCTTCTCCTTGGCGGCGTACATCGCGAGGTCCGCGCGGCGGAGAAGGTCGATAGCGCCCTGTTGGTCCACTCCGCTCAGTGCGATGCCGATGCTCGCCGGCTGCGGCCCGTGGAACTCGCCGACATCGAACGGGGTCGCCAGCGCAGCGGCGGTGTCGTCGGCGAGTTGCCTCGCCTCCCTCGCAGTCACGCCCCTGGCGAGCACCGTGAACTCGTCGCCCCCAAGCCGTGCCACCACGTGCTCTTCCGCAAGGAGGCCACGAAGCCGCTGGCCAACCTCTACCAGCAAGCGGTCGCCAATTTCGTGCCCGAGGCTATCGTTCACCGTCTTGAATCCATCAAGGTCCAGGAGCACGAGCGCAACCAGTCCCTCCGCAGGCGTCTCCAGTGCATGTTCGATCTGCCGCATCAGGTGTGCACGGTTCGGCAATCCCGTGAGCGCGTCGTGGAACGCGTCATGGCGCAGTTGATCCTCCATCGCTTGCCGTTCGCTCACGTCGCGGTAGTTGATGACCACGCCGGCAACGCTGGGGTCGTCCAGGAGATTCGTAAACGTCGCCTCCGCCCACCGCCATCCCCCTTCCCCGTGGCTCAGCAACAGCTCCGTCCGGAACGGCTGCTCCGATCCCGCGACCAGGCCTCGGAATCGCTCCTCGATCGTCGAGCGGTAGTCCGGGTGCACGCCACGGAAGACGTTGTTGCCCAGGATTGCCTCCGGCTCGTAGCCCATGACTCTCCGGATGGCCGGGCTGACGTATTTGATCGCTCCGCTCTCGCCCACGACGCACACCACATCCGTCGCGTTCTGCACGAGCGACCGGAACCACGCCTCCCGTTGCCGCGCCTTGGAGGTTGCCAGGTCGTAGCCCACCATCTGCAGGAGAAGCTCCCGCGACAGGAAGACGGTGATGTAGGTGAGCAGCCCGAGGACCGCAATCCGAACGAACAGGCCCGTCGGATTCGTCCATTCACCTGCAACTGCGATACTCGCCAGGTAGCTCCCCACCATGCCGGCGAACAGCACAGCCTGCCCCTTCGGTGGGTACGAAGCGGCGAAGAACACCGATACCAGCGCATACAGCAGGAACAGTTCCGACTCGGCGCCGCCGGTAATGACGATTGCCACCGAGATCAATGCGATGTCGAAGGCCGACCAGGCGTAGAACGCCCAGGCTGCGATCGGTCGTTCGAGCAGACGTGGCCACGGCAGCTTCCAGACGAGCACCGTCCCGGCGCCACCGGCGAGGAGGAGTGCCTCGAAGACAGCCTCGTTCATTTCGCCGCGGCCGGCCAGTGCCCGATAGGCAACCACCACCGCCAGCACCATGAACGTGACCTGCACACCGATGCGCACGGTGCGAAGCCGGTAAGGGCTCAGTGCTGAGGAGCTCCAGTCCATTGCTGCCCGTCGTCGGACGCGGGATTCCAGGGCACCCCTGGGTTGCTGCGCCCCCTACGAGCATCATCGGGCTTTGTTGTGCGAGACTTGACCCCTCTTGAGAGAAGGCCCGGTGCGGCATCAGAGAAGATCGTCGCGCGGCTAATCGTCTCGCGGGGGAGGCGCTGAGGCGTCCTTCGCCCGGGGCACGCGCACCTCGTCGAGCTTCGGCGCCTGTCCTGGCCCCGGTGTGCGGCCGCGGGCCCGGTCGCTGGCCTCTTCCTCTTCGCGAAGCTCATCCTCTGGGACCGGCTGTCCTTCCCGTTCGCGCTGTTCGTCCTGGCTCATGGGGCCACGCTACCGGCGCTCTGCAGAGCCCGGTACAACACCCGCGCGCGGCCGCTCGCGATCTGGTTACAGCCCTGCCCGGGGCACCTCGCGCCAGCCTTCGACGCACCGCACGCCGTTCGGACCCACCCGCGCCTCGTGCACCCACCCCGCGGGAAGGTCGAGCCGGTCGCCAGCGCCGAGCAGCAGCCGCTCGCCCGTCGGGTGCAGGGTGAACGTAATCGTCCCCGAGGCGCAGAAGAGGACCTTGTGGTAGTCGTGGCTGTGCGTCTCGTACTTGTCGCCCGGCCCGTTCTCCCACCAGTGCGGCTCCAACCCCTCCACCTGCAACGCCTCGTTTAGCGTGTCGTCGCTCGGGGGCTGGGAATGCTTCCAGCGGCGCAGGACAGGTGGCTCGGGCATGATCGAAAGTCCAGCGGCCCCCTAAGCCCTCGGCAGGCCAAGACCGCGCGTCGAGATGATCAGGCGCTGGATCTCGCTCGTGCCGCCCGCGATCGTCTCGCTCAGAGACACGAGGTACGGCGTCGCGAAGTCCGGCTTCCCGCGCACGGATTCGTCCTGTAGCTGGCCCTCCATCCCCAGCACCGAATACGCCGTCCGGTAGATCCGCTGAATCAGTTCGGTTCCGAACACCCGGCTGGCGCTCGCTTCCTGGTTGGGCACCTTGCCCTCCGCCTGGAGCAGCGCCACGCGATACGCCAGGTTCGTTCCCACGGCTACTTCGATTGCCCGGTCGGCTATCTCGTGCCGGTGCCGGCGGCGCTGGGCCACCGGCCCACGCTGGGTGCGCACGATCTCCACCAGTTGCTCGACCACACGCCGGCCGCCCGCATAGTTCTGGATCCCGCTTCGTTCGAAGTCGAGCGCGACCGCGATGTGGTACCACCCGCGGTTCAGTTCACCGACGACGTTTGCCCGCGGCACGCGCACGTCCTCGAAGAACACCTCATTGAAATGATGCCGCCCCGCCATGTCGATGAGCGGGCGCACGCTCACGCCCGGCGCCTTCATATCGACCATGAACAGCGTGATGCCGCGGTGCTTCGGTGCGGTGGGGTCCGTCCTCGCGGCGAGCCAGCCGAAATCCGCCATATGGGCCCGGCCGTTCCAGATCTTCTGTCCGTTGATGATGAAGTCATCGCCGTCCGGAATCGCCCGCGTGCGCAGCGACGCCAGGTCACTCCCCGCCTCAGGCTCGCTGTAGAGCGTGCACCAATGCTCTTCTGCCGACGCGATCGGCGGCAGGTAGCGCTCTTTCTGCTCGTCGGTGCCCAGCAGCATCAACGTCGGCCCGACCCACTGCACGCCGTGGTTGTGGGAGGGAGCGTCGGCGTAGGCCATCTCTTCGTTGTAGATGAGCTGCTCGAGGTGCCCCGCACCGGCGCCGCCATACTCTTTCGGCCACGCGAGGGTCAGCCACCCCTGCTGCGCGAGGATTTTCTGGAAGGCGATTGAGGCCGGCCCCGAACCCTGCCCGGGTGTCCCGTCCCATTCGCGCCGAAGGAAGTCTTGGACCTCTGCCCGAAATGTCTCCGCCGCTTTATCCAACCTGAACTGCACAGCTCCCCCTTCCAGCGGACCACACCGATCCCATTTTCCTGACTGGACTATCTGTGGAGAAGGCAACCGAAGGATAGGACCGAATGGCCACGGACTGTGGGCCAGCCGCCCCTCGTTCAAACGCAAACAACCGCGTCACGGCGCCTCGTGCACCGCTTCTGGCTGCACCTTCTCCCCTCTCCGTCCGTGGCGAACCGACTCCCACATCGTTCGCACGTACCCCAACAGCGTCACCAGCAAGACCGCGAAGGCGAGCACCACGGCGCCTACCACCGCCGAACCCGCGCTCTTGTACCACGTGTGAAGCAGCAGAGCGGCGCCACAGAACAAGGCCGTTAGCCCATAGGCCGCGAAGGCGGTCTGCAGTGGCCCCCAGTGCAGCAGTCTCTGCACGCGGTGGTGAAAGTGGTCCATGTCGGCAGCCATCGGGTTCCGGCCATCGAGTATCCGCCGGAGGAATGAGACGCCGGTATCCAGCACCGGCAGCCCGAGCGCGACTACCGGGATGTACAGCGGTACCCGGCCCGTGCTGTCCACGAATCCCGCGACCGAAAGGGCAGCGATCGTGAGGCCAAGGAAGTACGCACCCGAGTCGCCCAGGAAGCGTTTCGCCGGCGGCAAGTTGAGCGGCATGAACCCGAGCGACGCACCCGCGAGCGCGGCGAACAGGAGCGCGATGAGCTCATGGCCAAGGTCGTACGCGGCGTACGCTATCGTTGCCGAGACGAGCGCAGAGATACCCGCCGCCACACCGTCGTGTCCGTCGATAAGGTTCAGCGCATTCGCCATGAACACGAGCCACAGCACCGTGAGTGGCGCGTCGGCGATACCCAGTTCCAGCGTCCCACCGCCCGGCAGCGTCATCTCGCCGACGCGGAAGCCCGCGAGATAGAGGCCGATCGCCGCCACAATCTGCGCGCTGAACTTCGTTTTCCAGTTGAGGTCGCGAAAGTCGTCTATCGCACCCACGACGAACACGAGTCCGCCGCACAGCCCGAGGGCGAGGAAGTGCCCCCAATCGTCGCGCAGGAACGCCCGCGCATCGTTGTTCACCATTGCCATCAGCGGGGGCGTCAGCACGAACGCCGTGACGATGCTGAATCCGCCGATCCGCGGGATACCCGCATGCGCCGCTACTCGCCCGGCCTTGGTCGGCAACCGCAGCAACAACGTCAGCGGCAGCGCGATCAGGAACGCAACTGCCGCGAACTCGAGTTCGAGGCCCAACTCCGCCCTCCCGCGGGCGCTCAGTGTCCCTTGCGCGGACGATACACCCCCGGGCAACGCGATGCCACAAGAAACCGAATGGAATTCGCATCTTCGGGAATCGCTTCCGGAGACCTATGACCGCGCGGACCCCACTACTTCCGGCTAACGGGCAACCCGCTTGGGTGCCAGCCGCCCTCAATGTGTGCTGACCGGCTGCGCGGCTGCAGCTCAGGAGAGTATGGATGGCTACTGACGGAGAGGCCGACGCCACGTACGAACAGGGCGCTCTGCGCCTTCGATCCCGGTGGGGCATCGGGCTCGTGGCCCTGGTCCTGGTGGCGTTGGGTGTCGGTATCGGCGTAGGGGCAAACGCAGTGATGGGCAATGACACCCCCGCGGCTCCGCGCCCCGCACTGGTTGGCAACCTTCGACAGGCCATTCACGAGCACGCCGACTTCGCCCTCTTCATCCGCGGCGAGCGTTTCGACTTCGGGCAAGCGCAATTTGTCTCGGACGATAAGCAAGAACTGAGCCCGAATGTGCACGTGCATCATCCGCGGCACACCGTGCTGCACGTCCACCGCGAAGCAACGACGTGGGAGGAGTTCTTCCGCTCCGTGGGTTTCGAAATCAAGGACAGCACGAACCTGGGGGAGGTTGGCCAGGAGCGCATGGTGCTCCCGTCTGGCGAGGTTCTCCAGCCTCAGGCGGGCGAGAAGTTCACGTTCGTGGTCAACGGTGTCCGCGTCGACGGAATCGCCGGGATGAACATCTCGGCACTCGACCGTGTGCTCATCAGCTTCGGCGGCGACGACGCCGCTGCCATCGACGCACAGTGGGCCGAGGTGACCGACGAAAGCTGCATCCCGCAGGGCGTCTGCCTTGAGCGCGGCAACGGCGCCGGCGAGCACGGCGAACCTTGCGCCACCAACGATGGGACCTGCACTGGTACCTAGCAGGCTGCTGAAGAAGCGGCCTTGGGGCCGATCGACGTTGTCTCGGAGTCGTTCCAAGGCGCGGGGATGGTCGTTTTGGGTCCGAGAGCTCGGTCATGGTGCGGTTTAGCAGTGAC
>Ga0265293_10005395_pt1 | contig 21376 bp, 24 predicted proteins | sample Munlanlewell138R_FD_192505 | JGI IMG/M metagenome (GOLD analysis project Ga0265293, IMG submission 192505) | Leachate microbial communities from a municipal landfill in Southern Ontario, Canada - Leachate well 138R | ecosystem: Engineered > Solid waste > Landfill > Unclassified | place: Canada... | reverse complement strand
AGGATGCCTATTCCCAAAATTGCCTTTGATATTTCTGAGGCAACAAGTCCAAAAGATGTGGCTCTTAGTCTGCAAATACTGTTCTTGTTATCCATACTTACTCTGGCTCCATCTATAATACTTATGACTACTGCTTTTACAAGAGTAGTCATTGTTCTTGATTTTGTTAAAAGGGCGCTTTCTCTTCAGCAGATGCCTCCTACGCAGGTAATTGTGGGGCTTTCACTTTTTTTGACCTTTTTTATTATGGCTCCCACTTTTAGCGAAATGAATGAAAAGGCGCTTCAGCCATATCTTCAGGGGGAAATTTCCAATCAGCAGTTTTATGACAGGGGTATTGAGCCTCTTCGCGAGTTTATGTTTAAGCAGACAAGGGAAAAGGATATTGCTCTTTTTATTAAACTGTCAAATATTGAAAAGCCTAAAAATAAAACAGAGGTTCCTGTTTATTGCCTTATACCTGCTTTTATGGTAAGCGAGCTCAGGGTGGCGTTTGAAATAGGGATATACCTTTTTCTTCCTTTTATAGTTATAGATATGGTTATTGCAAGTGCCCTTATGGCAATGGGTATGATAATGCTTCCACCTGTAATGATCTCTCTTCCTTTTAAGCTTATTCTCTTTGTGCTTGTTGACGGGTGGAATCTTTTAATCTATGAGCTGGTAAAGTCCTTCAAATGATGATGGAGATATAAAATGACAGATATAATGGTAATAAAAATATTAAGAGAGGCTTTGCTCATTACTCTTGTGGTTGCTGCGCCAGTTCTTGGTGTGGGTATGTTTGTGGGGCTTATAGTTTCAATAATTCAAACAACAACATCCATACAGGAACAGACCCTTACTTTTGTGCCCAAGATTGTAGCCATATTTTTTGCCATAATATTTTTTGGTCCATGGATGATTCATATGCTTGTAAACTATACAGTTAACCTTTTTATGCTTATTGAAAAATTTGGTATGGGTTAAAAGGATTTATGCAGTATTTTGTAAATAATTTCCAGGCTTTTCTCCTTGTTCTGGTAAGGGTAAATGCCATGATTATGATAGCCCCATTCTTTTCAAGTGGGGTTATTCCGTTTCGAATGAAGGCGCTTCTTTCATTTGTTGTGAGCCTGGTTATTTTTCCTGTTATAGCATCAAGCGCCTTGCGCATCCCGGAGTCAATGGGGTACTATTATCTTCTGGTTCTTCAGCAGGTTGTAATAGGAGTGCTGATTGGTTTTTTGATGTCAATTATCTTTACTGCTTTTCAGCTTTCAGGACAGTATTTTGCAGTGCAGATAGGTTTTGGTATAAATGAGGTTCTTGATCCAATGGCTCAGGTTTCAGTTCCGCTTATTGGACAGCTGAAAAATCTTATAGGAATCCTGGTGTTTTTGGCAATAAGCGGACATCACTTTATGATTGAAGCTGTTTTCAGATCATTTGAGCTTGCTCCGCTTTTTGGAATAAGCCCGGCAGCAACAGGCGGAATATTGAAGTTAATGATTCATTCCTTTTCCGGGATGTTTATTATTGCTCTTAAAATGGCGCTCCCTGTTGTTGGTACAATTTTTCTTGTTACTGTGAGTATGGGGGTTTTGGCCAAGGTTGCGCCACAAATGAATATAATGATGCTTGGTTTCCCTTTTAAGATTCTGGTTGCTTTTCTGATTCTTTTAATTACCGCGCCTCTTGTTGTGAGAATTATGCGTGTTGCCATTGAAAGGGGATTTGATTTGTTAACAGGTATGCTGAGGAACTGGCCGGCATGATAAAGCAGAATGATATATTCCATACAGGCTTTAATGAAGATCCTGAACTTTTCAGGTTTGATCTTCAGCTTTTTGCAGCAGAGGATGAAGGCCGTACTGAAGATCCAACAGAGAAGAAGCTGCGCGAAGAGCGTGAAAAGGGTAAGGTTGCCAAAACCCAGGAGCTTGCACAGGCCATAGTTGTTATTACAGGCTGCCTTGTTATATTTATTTTTAGCTCCTGGATATATGATTCTTTAGCAGGTATAATAAAATATTATCTTTCCGGCTTTGCAGGAAAGGAAGTAACAATGAGAAATATCCGTTTTGAATTTTTTATGCTCATGTTTGAGGGAGGTAAAATTCTGCTTCCCCTTTTTGGGGTTGTTTTTGTATGCGCTATTGTTGCAGAGGTGGCTCAGGTTGGTTTTCAAATATCAACTCATCCTTTAAAATTTGACTGGAGCAAAATCAAGCTGGGCCCAAATGCCATTATGAAAAAGATATTATTTTCCAAACAGGTGGCAATGAATCTTTTTAAGTCAATATTTAAGGTTCTTGTAATTGGGTTTGTATCCTATCTTATTATATCATCTGATTTTGATGATCTTATGAGGCTTCCTGATGTATCTATTCAGCTTGCAGTGAAGCTTGTTATGATTTCAGCATTGAAAATAGTTGTCTGGAGCTCTGTGTTTCTTCTTGTATTGGCTGTTCCGGATTATTTTTTTCAGAAACATGAATTTATAGAATCTCTAAAGATGAAGAAGGAAGAAGTTAAGGAAGAATTAAAGGAAACAATGGGTGATCCCCATGTCAGGGCAAAAATGCGGGAAATGCAGAGAGAAATTGTAATGAGAAACATGATTAGCGAGGTTCCAAAGGCTGATGTGATTGTAACAAACCCTACTCATTATGCTGTTGCTCTTAAATATGATGTTCAGATAATGGATGCACCTGTAGTAATTGCAAAGGGTGTGGATAGCATGGCATTGAAAATACGGGAGATTGCCAGGTATAATTCAATTGAAATGATAGAGAACCGGCCCCTTGCAAGGGAGTTGTATAATCGTATGGATGTAGGAGACATAATTCCCGAGGATCTTTTTAAGGCGGTTTCATTTATTTACGCAGAGCTTTATAAAAGAGAGAATAAGTTAAGAAAGGTTGTATAGGTCAGGAGTGTATTGATGGCAGCAGGATTTTCACTAACGCCAGGTCAAAGAGCCTGGATGCAAAAAGGCGACATTCTTATGGGAATAGGTGTTATTTCCATAGTAATGATGCTTATTATTCCTTTGCCTACATTTATTCTCGATTTTCTAATGGCAGTGAGTATTCTGGTGGGGCTTCTTATTCTTATGATCGTAATGTTTGTTCACCGATCATTTGATTTTTCGGTTTTCCCTTCACTTTTACTTGTTTCAACAGTATTTCGTCTTGCTCTTAATGTTTCATCTACACGCCTTATTCTTTTACAGGGAGCATCCTTTGACGGAAAGATCGTAAGAACCTTTGGCGATTTTGTTGTGGGTGGAAACTATGTAGTAGGATTTATTATATTTATTGTTCTGGTGGCTGTGCAGTTTGTTGTAATCACAAAGGGTGCAACCAGAACAGCAGAAGTTGCTGCACGATTTACACTGGATGCAATGCCAGGCAAGCAGATGAGTATAGATTCTGATTTGTCTAATGGGCTTATAACAGAGAATGAGGCAAGAACAAGGCGCGAAGAAATAAGAAAGGAAGCTGATTTTTATGGCGCAATGGATGGAGCTTCCAAGTTTGTACAGGGTGATGTTAAAGTTGGTATTGTAATTACTCTGGTTAATATTTTAGGCGGATTTATAATAGGGATGGTTCAAAGAGGGGAGCCCTTTGAGTTAGCTTTGCGTACCTATACGCTTTTGAGTATAGGTGATGGACTTGTAAGCCAGATTCCTTCACTGCTCATAACAACAGCTACTGGTATTATTGTAACAAGAGCTGCTTCAAATGAAAATCTCGGAGATCAGCTTGGTGAGCAGCTTGGCTCCCAGCCCAGAGCTTTGTATATTACAGCAGGTGCACTTGGTGTTGCAATTCTTATTCCCGGCTTCCCCAAGATTCCTCTTATTATTCTTTCAGTAGGAATGGCTTCTCTGGCTTATTTTTTAACGCAAGCCCAGGATGAAGCAAGAGAACATGAGGCAATTGAAGCAAAAGAAGCTTCTGTAAAGGACTCAAAGCCGGAATCTGTTTTACCCCTTATTCAGGTTGATCCTCTGGAGGTGGAAATAGGCTATAATCTTATTCCTCTTGTTGATCCTGAACAGGGTGGAACCCTCCTTGATCGGATAACAAACATAAGGCGAAGAAGCGCCCTTGACATGGGGCTTATTGTTCCGCCTATAAGGATTAGAGACAATATGGAGCTTGAACCTGAAGTATATTCCATACTAATCAAGGGTGTTGAGGTGGCAACAGGAACACTCCAGGTAGGCAAGCTCATGGCAATGGATTCTGGCGATATTAAGGAAAAAATTGATGGTGTTGAGTTTATAGAACCGGTTTTCAATCTCAATGCCATATGGATAGAGCCGGATAACAGGGATTATGCAGAGAGTAAAGGCTACACTGTTGTGGATTGCCCTACAATTGTGGCTACTCATCTTACTGAAATAATAAAAAGGCACGCAGATGAAATCCTGGGCAGAGAGGAAGTGCAAAAACTTATTGATAACATAAAAAATGATTATCCTGCTGTTGTAAAGGAAATTGACGAAAAATTGAAACTTGGAGAAATACAAAAGGTTTTACAAAACCTTTTACGGGAAAGGGTTTCTATTCGAAACATGGTTACTATTCTGGAAACCTTGGCCACATATGCTGATTATACCAGGGAACCTGGAGTTTTAACAGAGTATGTGAGGGCTGCTCTTTCAAGACAGATAACAGGAGCCTATCTTGCTGAGGATAATGTGCTTTCAGTAATAACTGTTGATCCGGAAATTGAAAATGTTGTACGGGAATCTATCCATGAAGATCCGGTTGAAGGCAGAATAGCAGGCATGGATCCTGATACTCATGAAATTATTGTTACATCACTGCTTGAAGCTTATCAGAGAGCAAGTAAAATGGGCTTTACGCCTGTATATCTTGTTTCTCCCCAAATTAGGAGTGTTCTGTTTGCACTTCTTGAAAGAGAAGTTCAGGCTCCGGTTGTGCTTGCTTATAATGAAATAAGTAAAAACGTAAAGGTCAATGTGGTAGTGTCAGCGTTAGTGCCTAACGCAGCATAGTATTGATTGATATGATTTAATAATATAAAATTAAATTTCAGGAGGCTGGTAATGAAATATCTTAAAATTACTGCTGATAATTACAATGAGGCTATGAAGAAGCTTAGAATGGAACACGGTGATGAGGCTATTCCTATTAGTCATAAATATGTAAAACAGGGCGGATTTTTTAAGTCAAAAATTCTTGGGAAAGAGGTTGTGGAATTAACAGCTGCTGTAAAGGAAAAAAGACCTTTCTCCGGTGTTGGCCAGCTTAAAAAAAGCAGCAGTATTGATTTTACTGTTGGTGATAACAGTGAAAAAACAAGGCTTGGAAAGGTACAGGAGATTCTGGAAAGGGCTTCTGGAACAAAGAATGATTTTAATGTGGAGTCAATTAATAAATCAATTGATTCTCTTAACAGCAGTTTGAGCAATTTTAAAAAAACGGAAACTCCTGAAAATATAGAGGTTCCAGGCGGGGATTTTGAAAAAGGTTCCAGGCAGACAGGAAGTTCTTTATCAGGAAATTTGCAAGGGGATGAATCTGCCCTTGTTAAAAATATAGAGAGGGAAGTTAATGATATAAAAAATGCCCTTAACAGGCTTCTTGAAGGACAAAAACAGTCTGGTTTAAATGGGGCTGCTCCATGTGCTGAGGATTCGGTAATGAACCCTTATAGGGAGATTTTAAGAGAAAATGATTTTGATGCTGAAGAAAGCGAAATCATGATAAGGGAGGTGCGAAACAGCATTAGCAGAGAGGATCTTAAGGATAAATATAAGATTGAGAAAAGTTTTAAGGATATACTTAAAAATAAAATATTGACATCCGGCCCTATAAAAAAAGGGAACAGGAAAAAAATTATAATGTTTGTTGGCCCAACTGGTGTGGGAAAAACAACCACTATTGCAAAACTGGGTGCTATTCATTCCCTTAGGGAGGGAAACAAAGTCACGTTTATTACCATTGATAATTACAGAATAGCTGCTACAGAACAGCTTAAAAAATACGCTGAAATAATGAAAATCCCTGTTCATGTTATAAGTGATCAGAAAAATTTCAGGGACATCATAGCCAGGGAGAAGTCGGATATTATCCTTGTTGATACCTCTGGAAGAAGCCATAATAATGAATTAAAAATTGCTGAAATAAAAAGCTTTGCTGAAACAGTGGAATATGACTTTGAAAAGGTGCTTTGTGTAAGTGCCAATACAAAAAAGAGAGACCTTAATGAAATATTCAAGGCATTTGGAGTAATGCAGTTTGATAGTGTGATAATTACCAAGGTTGATGAAACTTCTTTTATCGGGAATGTAATCAATATTGCCGATAAGTATAATAAGCCCATATCATATTTTACAGATGGGCAGGAAGTTCCTAATGATATCCATGTTGCAGATCCTGAAGAGATTGCTGATATGATGATAGGTACTTCAGTTGAATAATACCCAGGAGGTCCCCAGTGGATCAGGCAGCGAATCTCAGAAAGCTGGTTTTGCAAAAGGATGATAAAAGTTCGTTTAAAACCAGAATAATTGTTATTACAAGCGGGAAAGGGGGTGTGGGCAAAACAAGCTTTGCTGTGAGCCTGTCCATAGCCCTTGCTCAGGATGGAAAGTCTGTTACAATGATTGATGCTGACCTGGGTCTTGCTAATATAAATGTAATTCTGGGAATCATACCCAAGTATAATTTGTACCATGTTATTAAGGGGAAAAAGAAGCTTAAAGATATTATAATTGAGGTGCCCGAAGGTATTAAAATCATAGCAGGAGCATCAGGTTTTCATCAGCTTGCTAATCTGGACACAAAGCAGAGGGAGGATTTTATAGCATCTTTGTCCGAGCTGGCAAATGATGATTATCTTATTATTGATACAGGTGCAGGAATATCGCACAATGTAATGAGTTTTATTTTAGCATCTGATGAGGTAATAGTTGTTACAACACCTGAGCCTACTGCAATTACTGATGCCTATGGAATTATTAAAACAATAGCATCCCACAATAATGAAAAGCGGATAAAACTGATAGTAAACAAGGCAGAATCTGTTACTGAAGGGCAAAGGGTTGCACAAAGGGTAATTAATATAGCAGGGCAATTTTTAAACGTAGAGGTTGAAAACCTTGGTTTTGTTTACGAGGATTCACATGTGCCCAAGTCAGTCAGAAACCAGAAACCCTTTATAGTGGGTTATCCAAAAAGCAAGGCGTCAGGGTGCGTGAAAGTTATTGCTGATAGAATCAACAATAAGGAAATCGACTTTGAAAAAAGCGGTGGAGTTACTGCTTTTGTAAGAAATCTTATTGGTCATTTTAATGCAGACAGTGAATAAAAGAAAAAAGCTTGATTTGTTTTTATAATCTTATTTAATTTATAGTATATAGAGGAGTATTCCTGTAATAAAATGTTAAAGCTTGAAGGACTTGGTATAGAGACAAAATCGGGACTGTTTTTTGCTGTTGCCGGATTTGTATTTTCCTTTATTACCGGATTTGTTGCAGGAATCAGCTTTTCAGTTGTAATTTTAAGATCTCTAATTACTGCGCTGATATTTAGTTTTTTAGGCTATGCAGCAGTTATAGTTCTTAGAAAGTATGTGCCTGAAATGTACGAAATGCTTTCTGTGCAGGAAGCTTCTAATCAGGATGAGGTTGTTGCGCAGAAAGGCGAGAGTGAAGACAGCTTTGTCAGGGGCGGTGAAACCTTTGAACCTGTGGAAGAATCCGGGGATAGTTCCGGATTTACAGGGCTGGATGATCAGTCCTATGAAAGGCTGACATCTGTACAGAATCAGGATCTTAATAGTGAGCTTAATGTTGCAGAAGGTAAAATGGGAAATCACATAATAATGCAGGATCAGTTTAGCGGATATGAACCAAAGCTTATAGCTGATGCTGTGCGAACAATGATGAGTAAAGATAAAGAATAATTTTCCGGGAATGTGTTTATGGATAATAAAAAATTTAAAGAGTATGAGTCTATAGAAGAGGAAAAACTCTGGGAAAAGTTCAGTAAGGACAATGACCAGAGTATTCGCGATTATTTCGTGATAAAATATGCTCCGCTTGTTAAATATGTTGCCGGGAAAGTGTCCATGGGAATGCCTCAGAATATCGAGTTTGAAGACCTTGTGTCCTATGGTATTTTTGGTCTTCTTGATGCTATTGGGAAATTTGATCCTGTCAGGGGGATAAAATTTAAAACCTATGCAATGACCAGAATAAGGGGCTCTATTTTTGATGAGCTTCGTTCTATTGACTGGATTCCAAGATCAATAAGGCAAAAAGCAAAGCAGATAGAACAGATAATTGCAGAGCTGGAAAACAAGCTTGGAAGAACAGTTGAAGATGAAGAAATTGCCAAAGAACTTGGAGTTTCAAACGGAGAGTTTCAGTCTTTGCTTAACAAGTTAAGCGGCACATCCATGATTTCTTTAAACGATATCTGGTATCTGGGTGACGAGAGTGACGAAATGTCGATTCTTGAAACACTTGAAGCCCCTGATAGCATGAATCCTGATATACTGATTGAAAAAGAAGAAATTAAAGATTATATAATTGATGCTATCCGAAAACTGCCGGATAAAGAGAAAAAAGTTATAGTTCTTTATTATTATGAAGACTTAACATTAAAAGAGATTGGTGAAGTGCTTGAGGTTACTGAAAGCAGGGTTTCTCAGCTTCATACCAAGGCTATTATGAGGTTAAGAGGGCGTTTGGGAAGAATTAAATCCACAATCGTTGGTTAATATGGCTACTTTAAAAGATCTTTTTATGGAACTTGAAAATGAAAGTCCGGTGTTTGACAGCAATTCTATTGAAGTGTTTGCTGATTCTGTTAAGCAGGCGCTTGAATTAGCTTCAGAAGAGCTTAGTATAGATGTTTCCTCCCTGGATTATGAAATTGTTGAAAAAGGAACCAATGGTTTTTTTGGGATAGGGCGCCAGCCTTACAGGGTAATTGTAACTCCTCTCAAGCTTTCCAGTGATTCAATGAACCTTGACGAATTTGAAATGAAGCTTGGTGGAGTTTCCACACCAGGTCTTTATCTTGATGAAAGCAGGGATGTTGATGGTTCATTTAAAATCCGTGTTAGCAAGTCTGGAATATGGCTTACTGTTAATCCGCAAAAAGGAGCTGGTGCCAAGGTACAAACACCAGCTGTTGAAATGAAATGTCGTGAAATGCGCATAAGCCAGTTTGATATGAAGGCAATAGAAAAAGCAGTAAAAAAATCAAATGGTGAAAAAGTAAAAATAGGCGAGTGGGTGCCTAATATGAACTATGATGGCACAATGCGCGTAGAAGTCACAGAAGATGAAATGCGAGCCTTTGTTCATTTTAATACTCCCAAGTATTGCGGAAGACATATAGATTATGACGAGATTCTTGAAGGGTTGCGTAATTCCGGCGTTGTTACTGGTATAAGGGAAGAGGTTATTGAATCCTATCTTGAAGAGATGGATTATAAAAAACCGCTTCTTGCTGCACAGGGGCAGGATCCAAGAAATGGAAATGATGCCTATATTGACTATAAGGTGAGAATAGACAAGTCTGAAATCCACTTTGAAGAGGATGATTCAGGAAAGGTTGACTTTAAAAATCTGGAACTGCTTGAAAATGTAGTGGCAGGCCAGCTGCTTGCAGTCAAGGTTCCGGCAGAAGAGGGCATACCTGGCAGAACAGTAACAAACAGGGTGCTTCCTGCTAAAACAGGAAAAGATTTAGCTATTAAACACGGCAAGGGAACAATACTTGGTGAGGATGGCATTGAACTTACTGCTGAAATAAATGGGCAGGTAGTTTATAAGCTTGGCAGGCTTACAGTTGAGCCTATTTTTATTGTTAATGGCGATGTTTCTCTTGAAACAGGGAATATTGTCTTTCTTGGTTCAGTGATAATTCAGGGTAGTGTGCAGGATAATTTTGAAGTAAAAGCTGCAGGAAATATTGAGATTAAAGGAACTGTTCAAAAGGCATATATTGAGGCAGAAGGGGACATTATTATTCACCAGGGAATTTCAGGCAAGGATGAAGCCAGGGTTGAATCAACAGGGGGATCTGTATTTGCCAAATTCTGCCAAAACTCAAATGTTATAGCAGAGAAAAACGTTGTTATACCTGAAGGAATTTTACACTCCAGGGTAGATGCAGGTGAAAAACTTTATTCTATTGGAAGGAGAGCCAGGATTGCAGGTGGAGTTATAAGGGCTGGTGATGAGGTGAATACCAGATTTCTTGGAGCAGAAGGTGCTACGCGCACGGAAATCAGAGTGGGTATTAACCCCAAGATTCTTCAGCAGATGGATGAATTGAGTAATATCAGGGATGAGGCAGAGGCTGAGCTTACTACTTTAAGGCTTGATATTAAAACCCTTACAACACAAAAGAGAAATGCAGGAAAGCTTCCTCCTGATCGTGAAAAGATGTTAGCTGATATAACTGCAAGAGAGGAAAAGCTTACTGAGCGATCTGCAGAAGTCAGCGCAGAGCTTGAAGAGCTTAATTCTTATATGGGAATGTTAGAGCACAAGGGGAAGGTTTGTGCGGAAAAGGTTGCCTATCCTGGAGTTGAGGTTTATATTAAGGATAAGGATTTTAAAATAAGGGATGAGTATAAACACGTTAAGTTTTCATTACAGGGTGATGAAATCCATATTTCCGATTATGAACCTCCTGTATTCATGGAAGGAAGTCAGCGGATTACTACGCTGGTAAGGAGAAGGTAAAGATAAGGAGTTATTTCTATGGCTATTACACCTATAGATGTTCAGGTAAACATGGCTCAAATGCAGGAAATAGGAAAAGGTGAACATGCAAAGCAGGGAGCTATTGCAGAGCAGCAGCAGTTTTTGCATAAGGAGTCCAGTGATAAGTCCAATCAGGTTGGGAAAAGACTTGAGGAAATGAGAGAGGGAGAAAAAACTGCTATCAGGGATGAGGATAAAAAAGGCAGCAGCAGAGAAAGAAGCAGCAGTGAAAAGGACAAGAGAGAATCTTCTGAAAAACCTGGGAAGATGACTGATGAAAGAATGGGTAATATTATTGATATTTTTAAATAATTTAAAGTTTTTACTGATGGAAATGATCTAACCTGATTTTTGCCAGTATGGAATGAGACATAATAAAGGATGTGAACATGGATATTTTTTTTATGATTCTCTTTAATCTGTTTACCGGATCTGTAATTTATCTGGTTTTAAGCCTTAAAATTGAAAGGACTTCATCAACCTTTCAGGAGAAAAGGCTTAGAAAGGAGATGGATGAGATAATGACAGAATTTAATGCTGCTGCTGAAAGGAATATAAGCATATTGGAAAAAAAAATAGCAATAGTACAGAGAATTGCAGGTGATAATGGAATTATTAAGAACTTTGACTATACAGTAAAAGATGAAGCTTTTGAAAACAATCAAAAAAATGAAAATACTGCACCTGTAAAAGATTCTGCCCTTTCTTATGATAAAAAAACGGAAAAAAGTTTTAATATGTCAGATGAGGTCTCTGAAAAAGGCATAGATTTGGGATTTCTCCATAATTTAATTGATAAATTACCCTTCATTAAAAAAGGTGTTGAAAATATAGAGGAGAAAAAATTTGATACAGTTTTAACGACTGAGTCAGCAGGCTATAGTATTGAAAAAGATTTAGTCAGAGGGAGCGTTTTTGACCTTAAGGTTGACGAGGATATTTATCCTGATTTATTGGAGAAAGAGGTGGAGGATATTGAAGAACTTTTTCATAGTACAGAGGATAAGTATGGTTTGCTTTGTAACCTCCATGTTAAGGGCTATACTATAGATGAGCTTTCCAGGTTTTCCGGTATTCCTGCCGGGGAAATTAAGCTGATTATTAGTCTTAATACCTGATGAGTTTTAAAACTGCTTTATTTGTCAAGATCAGCCTTTGAATATATGGTTTTTTATATATATAAAGATGAAGATTTTGAAAATTTTTTTAAGGGTAATGTAAATGGAATTGAATATTAAAAGGCTTACAGAAGAGGAGTTTAAAAAATTTTCTGCTTTGATTCATAATGAAAGTGGAATTTACATGAAAGATAGCAAAATAACTCTTCTTTCAAATCGATTAAGAAAAAGGCTTAATGCCTTATCATTAACAGAGTTTAGCGATTATTATGATTATTTGCAAAAGCTTACAGGCGAAGCTAAAAGAAAAGAGTATGAAGAGCTGCTTGATGTTGTTTCAACAAATGAAACGTATTTTTTCAGAAACGAAAGACAGTTTGAGGCTTTTTCAAACTATTGCCTTCCGGAGCTTGCAAAAAATAAAAAGAATAAAAGATTAAGAATATGGAGTGCTGCATGTTCAACAGGTGAAGAGCCATATACCCTGGCAATTTGTGTTATGGAAAATATAAAGTATTTTCCTGGCTGGAAGATAGAAATAATTGCAACAGATATAGCTCCCTCTGTTCTTGATTTTGCAAGGGAAGGGTTTTACTCTGGAAGAAGAATTGAAAAAGTACCGCCTCAATTTCTTAAAAAATATTTTACTATTGAAGACAAGGACAAGGGCGTGTATGCAGTAAATGATGAATTAAAGAAAATGGTTGATTTCCATTATCATAATTTTTTCAAAAGCCCCTTTCCTGCAGATATAGATGTAATCTTTTGTCGAAATGTTATGATCTATTTTGATAAAAATCACCAGACAAAACTTGTAGCTGATTTTTATAAATCCATAAACCAGGATGGCTATCTTTTTATAGGACACTCTGAAACACTGCATTCAATATCAGATGATTTTGTGTATAAAAAAATTCTTGAATCTCCTATTTATATTCCCAAGCCCAGGAGCTAAAAATGCCTTTTGAACTTATTAATGTAGGGATTGCTGATTTAAAAATATCTTCATCCCCCAATATTCTTCGTACAATACTTGGCTCCTGTGTGGGGATTTGTATCTATGATATTAAAATAAAAACAGGGGGCATGGGGCATATAATGCTGCCATCTGCAAAAAAACCAGGGGGTAATATAAAAAAATATTCCGAAACAGCAATCCCCTTTATTATTAATGAGCTTATTGAATCCGGTTCTTTAAAAAGAAATTTAAAAGCTAAAATCGCAGGCGGAGCAACAATGTTTAAGAATCTGGAAAGCTCCCTTATGAGCGAGATTGGAAAGAATAACATAAAAAGCGTAAAGGAAGTGCTTGCTCTTCATAGTATAGAGCTGATTGCTGAGGATGTAGGTGGGGATTATGGCAGGACAATTGATTTTTATCTGGAAACCGGTGAGTTGAGAATCAAAACAATTGGAAGGGATATTATTATTATATAGGATAATTATATGGAAAGCATGACAGGCTATGCATTTTTGGAAATGAGCACAGACCAGTTTTCATATTCAGTAGAAATCAAGTCTTTGAATGCAAAGTATCTGGAAGTATTTGTGAGTTTGCCTAAGGTTCTTCGCAATGATGAAAATGAATATATTAATATTGTTAAAAAATTTTTTAATAGGGGTAAAATAGAACTAAATATAGATATTTTTGACTGGAAGAATATAAAGCCCATTGTTTTAAATAAGGAATTGATAGTAAAATATTATAAGGAGCTTAACACTATTCATAAAAGTTTAAAAATAGCTGAACCTCTTAAATTTGAATCTGTTTTGGCTTTGGAAGGGGTAACCCAAAGGGAAAGATCCAGTATAACAGCAAAGGCTAAAAAGGATATTTTAAAAACCCTTGGTGTTGTTATTAAAAAAACAATTGAAATGAGAAAAGACGAAGGAGCTGTTATAAAGAATGATATACAGCGCTCCCTTGAGCAGGTGGCAAAAGATGCAAATAAGATTAAGGCCTTATCAGGAGCTATGCTTAAAGAAAAAAAAGATAACCTGAAAAAGAGGCTTGCTTCAGTCACAGAAGGGATGGTTGATAATTCCAGAATATATTCAGAAATAAGCATGCTTGTTGATAAGCTGGACATCAATGAAGAGCTTGTAAGGCTTAATGATCATTTAAAAAAATTTAAATCTTTAATGAATGAAAAAGGTCAGATGGGGAGGAAGCTGGATTTTTTATCTCAGGAGCTGTTCAGGGAAATAAACACCATAGCTTCAAAATCCAACTGTTCAGAAATATCCCATCTTGCTGTTAATGTTAAAAATCATATAGATAAGGTGAGAGAGCACTGCAGAAATGTGGTGTGATAAATATTTTCGTTAAAAATCAACTTGACAATCTCCTTTAATAAGAGGGTATTTAGAGTAATATGAAAACATCTTTATTGAACATTGGTTTTGGCAATGCAGTTGTTGCTGAAAGGGTTATTGCAGTAATAACCCCTTTGTCAGCTTCGGGCAAGCGCTTGCGAGAAGAGGCCAGAGAGAGTAACCGCTTAATTGATGCTACACACGGAAGAAAAACCCGTTCAATAATAATAATGGATAGCAGCCATATTGTTCTTTCCGCTATGCAGCCTGAAACCCTGGGAAATCGACTTTCAAGTAATCTGGAAACTTAAACAATGACTTTTGTTATTTCAGCGCCATCCGGAGCAGGTAAAACTACTCTTATAAACAGACTTCTTCAAAGCAGGGATCTTTTTATGTTTTCTGTATCAACAACAACTCGAAGCAGAAGAGCAGGGGAAGTTGATGGTGTTGATTATAATTTTGTAACAAGGGAAAAATTTCATGAGATGATAGAAAATGATGAGTTCCTGGAATGGGCTGAGGTCTATGGCAATTATTATGGTACAACTTTAAAAGAGGTTGACAGGATTAAAATAACAGGTAAATTTCCACTCTTTGATGTTGATATTCAAGGAAGCAGATCTCTTCGTAAAAAGCTGAAAGATGCAGTATTTATTTTTATAATACCACCTTCACCTGGGGTTTTGCGCTCAAGGCTTGAAGGGAGGCAAACAGACACCAGGGAGCAGATAGAGCTTAGGCTTAAAAGGGCATTTGAGGAAATTTCAGAGTACAGGCATTTTGATTATGTAATAATTAACAGTGATCTTGAGTCAGCCTTTATAAAGCTTGAATCAATTATTACAGCTGAAAATTGCAGAAGATTAAATATAGAAAAAACGATTGAAGGAATACTGGAGGATTTTAATGATTATACCACTTGACAAATTACTTTTTTATAATGGAAATAAATATGTATTTACCAAGGTAGCTATGAGAGCAGTGGATAAGGTGGCTAATATAAAGAATTACCCTGATACTGATACCAATTGGAAGGTTGTTCCTAATGTGCTTAAACTGATACTTGATGAAGAAATCCATTTTGTGAATAATGAAAAAACAAGCTATTAAGGGAGTTTTTTTATAAAAGCAGTAGTAATTCTTGGACCCACAGCTGCTGGTAAAAGTGAAATTGCTTTAAATGTAGCTGGAAATTTTTTTGAAATTGTTTCTGCTGATTCTGTGCAGGTTTACAAATTTCTCAATATAGGCAGTGGCAAGCCTGACAAGGAAGATTTAAAAAAAGTAACACATCATTTAATTGATGTTGTTGAGCCGGATTACAACTTTAGTGCTGGTGATTTTGTTGATTTAGCAAATAAGGCCTGTGAAATAATAAGGAATAAAGATAAATTACCCCTGTTTGCCGGAGGAACAGGATTATATATTGATGCTTTTTTTAAAGGGCTTTCTCATATCCCTCAAATAGATAAAGCTATAAGGGATAATCTTGCTTTGGAGATTGCAGAAAAGGGGAGTGCAGTTCTTTATAATGAGTTAAAAAGGATAGATCCTGATTTTGCAAAAAAAGTGCATCCTAATGATACCCAGCGGATTATGAGGGGTATTCAGGTTTTTAGAGGCACAGGGAGAAATTTGTCATCCTATTATAATGATATGAAAGGAGCAGAGTCTGATAATACTCTTTATATAGGGATTTATCCAGGGAAATCAGAGCTTCACAAAAGGATAGCTTCCAGAGTGGATAATATGCTAAAAAGAGGATTTGTTGATGAGGTGTTTCAGTTACGATCTAACGGGTACAAGCCCCAGCTTGCCTCTATGAAAACTATTGGCTATGCTGAGATTAATAGCTACCTCGATGATTTAATCACATACTCTGATGCTGTTGAAAAAATAAAAAAATCAACAAAAAAATATGCAAAAAAGCAAATAACTTGGTTTCAAAGAAATAAAAAAATAATGTGGTTTAAGCCGGAAGATTTAAAAAAAATTACACATTATATTAAAAAGTGGTTAAATTATTAATAAGGGGTTTAATTATGGGCAAGCAGGCAGGTAATTTACAGGATATTTTTTTAAATATAACAAGAAAAAACAAAATAGAGATTACGCTTTTTCTTATGAATGGAGTTCCAATTAAAGGAAGAGTGCTTAGTTTTGATAATTTTACAATATTGATTGAAGCAGACAAAAGGCAGAACCTTATTTATAAACACGCAATATCAACAATGGTTCCAAGCAAGCCTATTTCATTCAGGGATGATGAGGATGTATAGGATAGAGGATTAATTTATGATTAGTTTAATAAAAACTGTTATCAGAATAATTTTTTTATCCGCTATTGTTTATGCAGTTTTATTTACATTTTATGTTCTTGATGATAATAAGGTGGGAGTTGTTAAAGATATTGCTAACAATCAGGTAGTACACCTGTTCAGCAGTACCTATAATTTTGTATGGTATGGATTTACGCCCTGGCTTTATAAGGTGGAAAAAGTACCGGTTAAATACAATACCTCTATTGAAGTAAGGGTTCCACTTTTGTCAGGGAAAGCAGATTTAGAAGGTTCCCTTGATATAAGGATACCACTTGAAGTATCCTATCGTATAGACAGGGACATTATGCCGGGATTTTCTTTTTTTGAAAACAGCAGCAAAAATGGATACCTTGTTAATATTGGTACAAATGTATGCTCATCCCTTTTCCATAAATATATTGAGCCTGATTATCGCAGGCGTGATATAGAGCGGAATGAGGAAATGCTTCTGGATTCCATTAAAACAGGCATGAAATTTCAGTTAGGAGAAGCGGGAATTATTGTTGACTCCATTAATAGTTCCGGTGCATTTATTCTTCCTTCATTTGCACTTTATCGTGAAGCAATGCTTAAAGAAAGGGAGATGAAAGAGATTGCTTTTAGAAACCAGATTCAGGAAATTCATCTTAAAAATAATCTTAATAAGGAAAAAATAGCAGTTGAAGCTTATTATGAGAAGCTTTCCAGAGTAGGGGAGATTATTAAAAAGAATCCGGATATTTTGAAATATATTTATATTGACAAATTAGCGGGCAATATAAAAGTTATAATGCCATCTGATAAAAATCCGATGTCAGAGATCTTTGGGTCGGATCAGGAAGTAAAGGATTCTGATTTGAAAAAAGATATTGATAACTTCAGATGAGGTTGAGAATATAAAGCTATAAATTTAAAGGAGTTATTCTATGCCCTGTGGTAAAAAGAAAAAAAGAAAAAAAATAGCAAACCATAAAAGAAAGAAAAGAAGAAGACAAAATCGTCACAAGAAAAAGTAACTTAATCTTGAATGTGAAGAGATTGGCTAAGGTTGCCAATCTCTTTTATTATAAGGGATTTTTAAATGCCTGGATCTAGAAAAGTACAGTTTGCATGGAAAAGGCGCCCTTCTGAAATAAGGGGCTATGAAAGGGCTTTGTACACCACCCTTGATAATGGAGACTATATTCGTGTTGATTATAACACCGGAGATAAGCGTGCAAGGCTTTATGTAGAAGTGCATGAGGAAAGTGGTTCGGCCTATTACTCTATTATAAGTCATGGGAGAATAACACTTGAACGTAATAATGCAGGCAGGTCTACAGGAGTTGCTGGGGTTTTAAAGGATCGCGCTTCAGAGTTTGCTACAATACCCAACAATGATGTTGTTGAGCTTATTGCAAACAATTATGGAATACGCATTGATGATACAGGCAGCGATTCTGAAAAGGATGAGCAGCGCAAGCAGGAGCTTGCTGAGACCCGTTTAAAATATTTTCGTAAAGGTGAATTAGCCTCCGACTATGATAGTGATTCACAGTATATTCCAGTAAGCAGGTTTGCCTTTATAGATCTTTTTGACCTGGGTACTGGTCTTGCCCTGGGTGGAGTGTTTTTTCTTTTAAATCAGTACAGCTTTCTTGCTTTTGGAGCAGTCCTTGCTTTTTGGGGAATTTTAACAGGCTTTTTTGACATCTTAATAAGAAAGAGAGAGCCCTTGTTTACAAAAATAATTTTTTTCCTGGGATCAGGAATATTTTTATATATTTACGGTTATTTTTATATTTAGTATTCTTTATTGTATTAAAAAGATTTTATTCTTGAAATCTTTTTATTATTGTTTTTATAATACATATATCTTTTTATCAGGTCAGATAAATATTTAAGTTAAGGAATTTTTATATGCACCAGAAAATATCAGATGTAACAACATCTTTGCAGATAGTATGCTTTAAAATAGGTACTGAGGAGTATGGTATAAATATTCTTCAGGTACAGGAAATTTTGAAAGTACCCAAAATTACAAAACTGCCCAAGTCTAAAACTCATGTGCTTGGTGTTATTGATCTCAGGGGAAAGGTAATTCCCATAATTGACCTGGGAAATAAATTCGGGATTATTGCTGATTTGAGCAACTCCAGCAGGGCTATAGTGGTTGATATTAATGGAAAACAGGTGGGTCTTGCCATAGATTCTGTAAGTCATGTAACAAAGGTTGATTCAAATGATGTTGAACCTCCACCTCCTGTAGTAAAGGGTATTTCAGGGAAATATATTGTAGGTATAGCAAAGCTTAAAACCGGATTCATTGTTATTCTTGATATAAATCAGATATTTTCTGCAGAAGAAATAATGTCAATGTAGATTGTAATCAGTTTGCAGCTATAAGAATAGTTTCAATTTCATTTGCAGACAGGGGTCTTTGAGTGTTGGATATAAATGGATAGGTAGATGCCTGTGCTGCAATAGTTTTAAACAGATTTTGTGAAAGATTAAAACTTGAAAGACGTTGTGGAATATCTATATCAATCTCGAGCTTTCTTACTGCTTCTACTGCTTTAATAGCAGCTTCAATTACTGTAATGTCTTTTATATCCTCTCCCATTACCTTGGACATTTGAACATACTTTCCTGGAGATGTAGTAAGATTAAACTCCATTATGTGAGGAATCATCATGGATAAAGCTGTGTCTACTTCAATGCTTGAATGCGAGGCTATTGCCAGTGCAATTGCAAGTGATACAGAAAGAAATGATACTGAAAAGGCAATGCCTGACATAAGTGAAGATGTTGAAAGATAAAGCCTGGGAACAGGATTTTTGGGTTCTTTATATGCTAATGGCAGGTTTCTGAATATAAGGTCTATTGATTTCAGGGAATATATATTGATAATTTCATTATTCATTGTGGAAATTACTGATTCAGTTGCCATTGCAAGTGAGCTTGTAGAAGTTATTAAAAGCCTGTTTTCTGATGCTTTAAGACTAAGTTCAGGGTCTATAATAGCAGCTTTTGGGTAAAGTGCTGTATTGTAGTATGTTTTATAGGTGTTTTCATGAATTTCTCTTAAAAAGAGCATGGGGTTTATTTCAAATCCGAATGAAGGGTATGCAGGCATTGTAACAAGATTAACAGGAGGGTTAAGTCTGTTTTTGGTGTCAAAAAGATCGTAGCAGAATATAAAGTTTGTTAAAAGAAGAGCAACTGCTTTTGAGCAGTTAATCGAATTGACTCCACCAAAGCCTATAATTACATCACACCTGGTTTTTTTAATAAAGGAAGCTGCAAGATCAATATCCTCTGTAGTTGGAGAGGCTGGAATCTGGTCATAAATGATACAGCCCAAACCCTGTTTTTTAAAAGCACTGTATATTCTGGAAAGCGATTCGTGATATATTTCAAAATCAGATGTTGTTACAATTATCACTATTCGTGACCCGAATTTTGAAACAATGCTGGAAGTCTTTTGGCTTATAGACTGCTTTATATATACTTCTGTTGGAAGATGAAATTCCGGTAAGATATTGCCGTTCAATTTGTTCCTTTCCTGTTTCTCTTAGTGTTTTATCCTTTGCCGGAAATGATAATATCCGGTTTTGCATTACACTTATTTAAAGAAAAAATATAGTAATAAGCAATAAAAAAGGCGGATATAAAATTATCTCCGCCTTCCGGTAACAAGAATAAAGTAAATAAATTCTGGTTTTATCTCAGGAGAAAGCTGGCAATTTTATCTGCTACCATCTCAAGAATTTGCTTATTATCAAAATCATATGTTCCATTATCGATTTTGGCTTTAATCTCTTTTACTCGATCAGCTCTTATGTCAGGGGTTTCTTTAATAATCTGGATGTTCCTGGCTGTTTCTGCAGCCTGTTTTCCTTCAGAGGAAATATGAATAGAATCACCCCTGGAAGCCTCATTTTTACCGGATACAGGTTTATTCTTTTTTGTTTCCGTAATATTATTTATGTTTCCTATCTTATCGATTACCATAATTACTAACCCTTTTATTTTCTATTAATAGTATCGGCATTTTTTGTCAAATCTTTAATTATTTAATAAAATATAGCAAAAGTATTGGTATTTTAAACCTTTTTAAAAAATAAATCCTGCTCCTGCATAAATGCCTGACATTTCCATGTGATCATCTTTATAAAAAATCCGTTTATAAATAACTCCGGTTTTAATTTCAATTGCTGATAATTTGTAGCTTAAATAAAGGGTTCCATCTGCGTAGTAGTCCCTTGAGCTGGTTTTTAAATCAGGATTCATTAAAGAGCCATGTGGGTTTTGTATGGTTTTGCTTTTACTTATGCCTCCTCCTGCTGACAGGCCTATTGAAGCATTTTTGAAAAAATTATATTTTAAATGACCCATTAAAGCCCCTCCGTTAAAGTCAATCTGGGAATAGGCTGGCAGATTCTTTCCCTTTGAATCACCCTGAATATAATCATATTTGGCAGAGAGTGCAAGCCATTTATTAAAGCTATACATAATATAGGGGCTTGCAAAAAATGTGTTATTGTAAAAATCCTTCCAGGGTTTATGGATAAATAAATATCCTGATTCAACTCCTATTGATAATCCCTTAAGCAGTGAAAAAGCAGCTAAAAAAGGTGAGGGACTGAATCTTTCCCTGTCCAGATCTGCCATTGTTTCGATATTTTTTATTATTTCAGCTGCAATGTAGTCAGTTGTATCTTTAAAAACAACGCCAAGCTCATTGCTTTTGTGTTGGAAAGTGACAATGTCATGGCCTCGTGCATTAAAAATAGACACATTTATTATAAGCATCTCCTCAGAAATGGAACAGTCACCTGTAATCAGGTAATTTGCAGAATTTTCCTTTGCAATGGCAACAAGTTCTTTTATGTGCGTAATACGCT
>Ga0265293_10005394_pt1 | contig 21380 bp, 16 predicted proteins | sample Munlanlewell138R_FD_192505 | JGI IMG/M metagenome (GOLD analysis project Ga0265293, IMG submission 192505) | Leachate microbial communities from a municipal landfill in Southern Ontario, Canada - Leachate well 138R | ecosystem: Engineered > Solid waste > Landfill > Unclassified | place: Canada... | reverse complement strand
ATTTTCTAATCTTTCACAAGCACTTGCTTTGCCCGACACACAATTACGATTGTTTGGAAAACCCGAAGTGGAAGGGGAGCGGAGAATGGGAGTGTGCTTGGCAATTGGTGATACAATAGAAGATGCACGCAATAAAGCAAATGCAGCAAGTGCGGCTATTCAATATACATTGTGATACGGTAGAAATACAATCAAAAATAGAGAACGCAAAAAAATGTACATAAGTACACAGAGGGAAAATCATTACTAAACCATTTTTTTAGGATTTTCTACGAATAATTTCCTTTTTCATATTATGCATAAAACCATGTATTCTCCATTCAAATATTTTTTTGTAAATATTTTGTGTAATAAAAATATTAAAAAACCATCCAAATTTCATGTGAACGTCAATAGCAAGCATAACTTGATTGGAAGAAACAGGGATTATATAATATGTTCCGTATGCTTTTTTCATGAAAAAATTCAAATTATATACATCAACAAATACTTTTACTGCTTTATTAGGTAAGTATGTTTTTGTGATTTTACTTTCAATTGTTATGTCTTTGAATGTTGTAAAACCCGGTATTATAAGGTCGGTAATAATTGTTCCAATACCCGTTTCTGCATCATATAATGTTTGTTTCAAATCAATAAGTAAATCGTCTCCTTGTTGTGAACCTAAACCATGTAATGCCCACTCAAACAGCAAATCAGGGTCGCCTCTGAATTGAGAAATAAAATCATCAAGCACCTCTTCGGCCTCTGTGGTGCTACACGATACTGGTATTTTGTAATACGTAGAAAATTGTCCATCTGTATATGTCGTGAAAATAGAATCATTTTGAGATGCTACACCCAATGCTGCGTTGCTTATACATAAACACATACTTATACAAAAGTATATGTGTAATGGCAATTGCTTACAAAACAATGATTTATTCATTTTGTTTTAATAAATATGATTGAATTATTTTCATGCCTTTACTTGCTGGTTCTTTTATCACCGTTATATTATGAGCATGTGCCGAAACATCATTAGGGTCAATAAGATACGTTTTACATTGTTTTGGAGCATATCCAATAAGACTTGCAGCTGGATATACATTAAGAGAGGTGCCAATAACGATTAAAAAATCGGCATCTGCAATAATTTCAATTGCTTGAGACATTTCAGGAACAGGTTCTCCAAACCAAACAATGTGCGGTCGTAGTTGAAATCCTTGTTCGCATTTGTCTCCCCAAGAAATTGAAGAATAACCAATATCACGAATATCTTCATCATTTCCACAACTTCTTACTTTTGTGAGTTCACCATGTAAATGTAAAACATTTGAACTACCTGCTTGCTCGTGCAAATTATCTACATTTTGTGTAATAACATGAATATCAAAATGTTGTTCTAAATCTGCTAAAATTGTGTGAGCATCATTTGGCTTTACTTCTGCAAGCTGCTGACGACGCTCGTTGTAAAATTTTAATACAAGTTCAGGGTTTGCATTCCAACCATCTATACTTGCAACTTGCATAACATCATACTCTTCCCACAATCCACCAGTATCTCGAAATGTTTTAATACCTGACTCTGCACTTATTCCTGCACCACTTAATACTACTATTTTTTTCATAAAAATTATTGATTGTTCATAAAACAATTTGACTTTTTTTTTATACTACTTAAGAAAGCAATACTTTTGTAAAAGATAAATTTTTTGTTTCAAATATACGAATAACTACAAAAAATCAACTATGATTCATCCCGATACTGTACAAATTATTATTGACCGCTCGCATATTGAAGAGGTGGTTTCTGATTTTGTGTCGTTAAAAAAATCGGGTGCAAATTTTAAAGGATGTTGTCCGTTTCATGACGAAAAAACCCCCTCGTTTATGGTATCGCCCGCAAAGGGTATTTTTAAATGCTTTGGCTGTGGAAAGGGGGGAAATGCTATAAGTTTTGTTATGGAACATGAACGAGTTTCATACGTTGAAGCACTTAAATATTTAGCAAAAAAATATAATATAGAGGTTGTTGAAACGGAATTAAGCGAAGAAGATAAACAAAAACGTAACGACCGCGAAACATTGCAGGTTGTGAGTGCGTTTGCAAACACGTATTTTCAAAATCAACTGCACGAAACCGATGAGGGCAAATCAATAGGGTTATCGTATTTTAAGGAACGAGGATTTACGAATGAAACAATTAAAAAATTTCAATTAGGATATAGTCCTCAAGTACGAGATGCTTTTACGAAACATGCTCAATCTCAAGGATATAAAATAGAATATTTAGAGAAATCTGGTTTAACAGTAGTAACAGAAAAAGGGCAATTTGATAGATTTCGTGCTCGCGTTATGTTTCCAATTCACGGACTTTCGGGTAATGTTATTGGGTTTGGTGGCAGAATAATGCATACCGATACCGAAAAAAAATTGGCAAAATACCTCAATTCTCCTGAATCTGACTTATATAATAAGAGTAAAACATTATATGGAATCTATTTTGCACGAACCGAAATAGTGAAAAAAAACGAGTGTATTCTTGTAGAAGGATATACCGATGTTATTTCTATGCATCAGTCTGGTATTGAAAATGTTGTAGCATCTTCGGGCACCTCGCTTACTATTGAACAAATTTTACTTATTAAGCGATTTACGACAAATATTCTTATGATTTTTGATAGCGATGCGGCAGGAATTAAAGCATCGTTTCGGGGAATTAACATGATTTTAGAGCAAGGACTTTCGGTGAAAGTATTGCTGTTGCCCGAAGGAAAAGATCCAGATTCGTTTGCAAAAGAACATTCTACACAAGAATTACAAGAGTATATTCTTGCAGAAAAAAAGGATTTTATACAATTTAAAGCACATTTATTTGCAGAGGAAACAAAAAATGACCCTGTTGAACGAGCACGTTTAATAAATGATATTGTTGTAACTATTTCTTTAATTCCCGATCAAATATCACGCTCATTATATATATCTGATTCTGCGAAGGTGTTTGAGATTTCTGAAGAAATACTCTCTTCGCAAATGCAAAAGCTTATAGTAGATCGTAAATCAAAAGAATATACAAAACGTGTGTTTGACACACAAAAACATCACATTCAAAAGCAATTACAGATAGCCGAAAAAAAAGGTGTGGACTCATACAGTTACACCGAACGCGACATTTTATATATTTTACTTATGTATGGTTTGGAAATGGTTAAGCTCCCCATAGTTGAAACCGAAATAATGGTAAAAGATTATGTGTATTCAGAGGTGGTTGAAGGTGGAATGGAGTTTTTATATGATATTCATAAAGAAATATTTACTGAATATTATGAACATGTTTCTGAAAAACAAGCTGAGATAGATGCGTATTTAATTCATCATACAAATCAAAAAATAATTCCTATAATTGTTGATATAATTAGTATAGAAAAAGAACTAAGTTCTTTTTGGAGAAAAAAAGAAAGTTATGTTGAAACTGAGCGTGATAGATTGCCTTTTTTAGTGTTTGAAACGGTAATTACGTATAAAAAACGAAGAATTGAATTGGAACGTAATAAGCTTATTGAAAAATTACAAGAGGAGCAGGATTATGAAAAATTTATGTTGCTAAGTAATAGAATAACAGTATATAATAAAACAATTAATGAAATATCTAAAAATTTAAAACATGTATCGTAAATTATTCTGTATATTTTTACTCATAAGTTGTATTTCTATGTTACATATATCGTGTAATTCAACACAAAAAAAGGTAGAGTTAGTGTATGATGCTCAAGCCGGAGTGGGCGAGGGGGCATTGTGGGACGACCAAAATAACCGTTTGCTGTGGATAGATATTACAGGGAAAATTCTGTATCTCTATTATCCTGAATCTGCACAAATGCACTCGTATCCTATGCCACAAGAAATTGGAACTGTGGTTCCTCTTGATTCTTCAACTTTGGTATTAGCTCTTGCAAAAGGCATTTTTACATTTAATATAGATACCAAAGTATTACGTGCACAAGTGTTGCCCGATATTGATACAAATGCCGTGCGATTTAATGATGGTAAATGTGCTCCTGATGGAACGTTATGGGTTGGTACTATGGATTTTGAAGTAACAAATCCTATTGCTGCTTTATATAAAATTGGACCAGGCTATTCGTTTTCTAAACAACTTGACAGTGTAACGGTTTCAAATGGCATTATTTGGTCGGTTGATGGAACAAAAATGTATTATATAGATTCTCCTACCTACACTGTGGCAGAATTTGATTATGATGTGAAAACAGGAACTATTGCAAATAAAAAAACTATTATTACTACCCCAACCGAATGGGGAACGCCTGATGGTGCTACTATTGATGAAGAAGGAATGTTGTGGATTGCTCATTGGGGAAAAGGAAGAGTAAGTAGATGGAATCCAAATAAAGGAATACTCCTTGACACTATTATTGTTCCTGCTCCTCATGTTACCTCGCTTGCGTTTGGTGGTGTGCATAAAGATATATTATATATAACTACCGCACGAAATTGGATGCAAGAAGGAGATGTGGAAAAATATCCAAAAGCAGGAGGATTATTTGCAGTAAAACCTGGCGTTAAAGGTATTATTTCGTATTCATTTCAACCGTAACATGCCAATTGTAGTGCTGAAATTGTGCATTATATGATGTTTTTATTGTATGTTAAAAATCTTGTAAAAAAACATATCTGATTCTATTTTATTTATAAGAAAAATAACTACCTTTCATCAGTAAAAAAAGGAAAATATGGCAAAGAAAAAAAATAAGATTTTTGTATTAGATACAAATGTGATTTTACATGATTATCGTGCAATTTATTCGTTTGAAGAAAATGATATTGTAATACCAATTACCGTTTTAGAAGAACTTGATAAATTTAAAAAAGGACACGATGAATTGAATTGGGCAGCTCGTCAGTTTACTCGTGCGTTAGATAAATTAGCAGGAGATAATTTATTTACCGATGGCGTGAGTCTTGGTAACGATAGAGGCAAAATTTATATTCAAACGCATGGTGAATATCCAAAACTTGTTAAAGATGCGTTTCAAGAACAAACTCCCGATCATAGAATATTGGCAACTGCGTATATTGTACAGCAAAAAAATATAAACTCTCAAGTTATACTTGTAAGTAAAGATATTAATTTGCGTATGAAAGCAAAATCTATCGGTATTGTTTCAGAGGATTATGAAAACGATAAAATTAGGGATTTAAATACAATAGAAGAGGGGATTCCTGTTGTTGACAATGTTGATAGTGCATTAGTTTCAAAATTATATAGTAAACAAGGTGATATTTCATTAACACCCGAAGAGATTGGAATTGCACATCCTAAAAGTCATGATTATTTTATTATAAAAAGCGACACATCAAGTGTTATTTCGTACTATAATCCATTCGAAAAACTTATAACTCGCGTGGTAAAACGACAAGTTTTTGGCATAGAACCACGTAATGCCGAACAAACATTTGCATTGCATGCTCTTACCAATCCTGCTATAAAATTAATAGCAATTACGGGTAAAGCAGGTACTGGCAAAACACTTGTTGCACTTGCGGCAGCTCTTGAACAACACGGGCTATACGAACAAATACTGCTGGCTCGTCCTATAGTTGCATTGGCAAATAAAGATATGGGATTTTTACCCGGTGCCGAAAAAGATAAAATTCGTCCATATATGCTCCCTTTATTTGATAATTTAAATGTTATTAAACAAAATTTACACAGTAATGGTGAGCAGGCAAATCTTATTGATACGCTTCAAAAAAGTGGACGCTTAGAAATTTCTCCACTTGCATATATTCGTGGACGTTCGTTACCTAAGGTGTATTTTATTATTGACGAAGCTCAAAACCTTACACCTCACGAAGTTAAAACCATTATTACTCGTGCAGGCGAAGGAACAAAAATTGTGTTCACTGGTGATATTCAGCAAATTGACTCTCCATATCTTGATGCATTTTCAAATGGATTGTCTCATTTAAGCACCAAAATGAAAGGACAAAAATTGTTCACACATATTAACCTTATAAAAGGAGAACGAAGCGAATTAGCCGAATTGGCAAGTATTTTATTATAATGCAAGTAAAAATTTATTTGCTGTTGTAATATATAGTGTAGGAACCTCTAAGATATTTCTATAAAACATTTTAGAGTTTTCTTTTTTATCTAAAAACATTCTTGCAACGCGCGGGGGGGGCAAACTTCCACACTCGCACTTCTACCCGCCTGATAGCAAGCCATTTGTTGTAGGCAGTGTATTTGTCAATCATCATTATAAATTAGTTTTCCATTAATCGTAAATCTTTTCCCTTTGATTTCACTCATAGAGTTCTGTAAAATATCACAATTCAAAAGATTATATTCACTCGATTTTCTTCCGCTATAAACGTTGATTAGCAAATCAATGTCTTTGTTTTCCCCAAATAAATCATATAAATCTTTGGGAAATTTAATATTCTTGAATTTTGCCAATCTTTTGTCTGTTAACTCTATCGGATAAGATAAAAGCATTAATTCACCGCCGAAATCAACTTTATCTTGATATTTTTCAGGATAAATTTTATTTTTTTGATAATATGTAAAATATGCCATTACAATTACTGTTTCATTATCGGTTTTTAATTTCTCTTCGGCTTTCTCGCTTAGCTTCAATTCTATCTCGAAATAAGGAATTTCAACTGAATCCCCAACAATCATCAGGTAGTCAGAATCTTGAAATTCTTCAATTACTTCTGAATGTTCTATGTTTGCAGTATCTAATTTTTCTTGGATTAATTTATCTACATTACTTTTCTTTGTCGAATTACCACAAGTAATTAACAAGCCAGTTAAAGTTATTAAAACCAATGTTCTCGTAAAATACATTATTTTACTCATTATATTTTTTATATTAAAGTCCATTTTTAAAATTCTTTGTTCACCGCTCTCGCCACATTGCTACAACTCTTTACATCGTCCATGGTTCGGCGTGTATATCAACAGTATCAGACCAATGATATTGTAAACTTCCAATTTTATTCATAATTTCTTGAGAAAGAGGTTTTATATCTCGTGTGTGTTTCAAAAAATCTTGTATTCGTTCAATGCTACCGCTGCTTCCAACTGTTGCTTTAACATTTAGGAATGAAAAAGCGTATCGAACACAAAATTCTGTCCATGTGTCTATATTTGATTTTTCAAAAATAGGAGCAACTTCTCCCGCTCGTTCTTGCAAATACGGAACCCATGCAAATCCGGGTATATCACGTAATTTATGCACCGGTCCACCAGACACAGTGCGAAGTGCAATAATGGGGAATTGTTGTTTTTGTATTTCGTTCCACAATTCGTTTGCTGCAAAACGTTGGAGAGGATTTAAGTAAAAAATAAACGCATCTATAATTCCATCTAAATTACCGTTGCGTAAAGCCTGTAAGGGTGTTTCTGATGTCCAAGGGAATACCTCATACGCAAAGCTTTTAATAAAACCCGAATCGCGTATTTCATGTAAAGCTTGCAGTGCTTCACCACCTTTTGCAAGTGATTCGGCAAATTCACCGCCAATACATAATTGCCCCATATCTAAGGATTTAACTCCTAATGCTTCAAGGTTTTCTTGAACACCGTCAACTAATTCTTGTTTCGTATTTCCCCATATTTTCATTATAATATGCGGAATTTTATTTGGTTCTTGTTGAAATGCTTTGCGTAAAATCTCAAAAGAATTGCCATATTTATGGCAGGTATGAATCCAAATATTTTGATTCATCACATGCAGTGCTGTTTCAATACGCGTTTGTTCTGCTAAAGATTCGTCGCCCAAACGTGTAGTTCCATACACGTATTGCGACAATTTGTCTATCATCATAATAAAAAATTGTTAGTATTTATTTGCCTGTAAATATAGCATATTCAGTTTAAAGCATATGTATATGTGTAATAAAAACAGTTTAAAAAACAATTGAAAAAACATTAAACTGTTTTGAATTGTTATAAACAATGAAAATTATACAATAATAAATCGTTTTAATAATACTTTAAAGATGCGTTTTTAATAGCTTTTTTTATTCCTAAAAATATATTAAAAAACTGTTGATAATTACTATAAAAAAATTTGTGCAAAGTAGTCAATACATATATATTTGTAGGATTTTTAGAGTGAATAATTAAAGGAAAGTACATGCCAGATTATAAGAAGGTTACACTGATTTTAGAAGACGGAACAGAATATTATGGATGGTCGTTTGGATATGAAAAATCAAATTCGGGTGAAGTGGTGTTTAATACAGCCATGACAGGATACGTGGAAAACTTAACCGACCCATCATATAGAGGACAAATGTTAGTTTTAACATATCCACTTATTGGAAATTATGGTGTTCCACAAGCAAAAAAAGATACAAACGGAATTGCGTTGTTTTATGAGTCAGACCAGATACAGGTATCTGGTCTTATTGTATCAGACTATTCCTTTGATTATTCGCATTGGAATGCAAGTAAAAGTTTATCAGACTGGCTTAAAGAACATAAAGTGCCTGGAATTTTTGGAATTGACACTCGTGCCCTTGCTAAAAAATTACGAGAAAATGGTACAATGTTAGGGAAAATCATTGTAAACAATGAGGATATACCCTTTTTTGACCCGAATGCCGAAAATGTTGTTGATGAAGTAAGCGTAAAAGAAATTGTTACGTATGGCAATGGTTCAAGAAAAATAGTGCTTGTTGATTGTGGAGTTAAAAATAATATTATACGTTGCTTGTTAAAACGTGATACACAGATAATTCGTGTTCCCTGGGATTATGATTTTACCCATTTAGATTATGATGGTTTGTTTATATCAAATGGTCCTGGAAATCCCAAAAATCTAACAAAAACTATACAGCATATTCAAAAAGTTATAGAACAAAAAAACACACCAATTTTTGGTATTGGTATGGGAAATTTATTGCTGGGACTTGCAGGCGGGGGAGATACTTTTAAATTAAAATATGGACATAGAAGCCTTAATCAACCAGTACAAAAAATAGGTACACATCAATGTTATATTACATCTCAAAATCATGGATATAGTGTTGATATTGATAATGTTTTGGACGATTGGGAAGCGTTATACATAAATAATAATGACGATACATGTGAGGGAATAAAACACAAAACACACCCTTTCTTTTCAATCCAATTTTATCCTGAATCAACAGGTGCTCCAACAGATACGGAGTTTTTATTCGATGATTTTTTAAACATGGTTGATACATATAAAACATCAAAATAACATGATTTTGCAAACACTAAATTTATAAAGATACATTTGATGAGAAAAACACATATTAAAAAGGCACTTATTTTAGGTTCGGGAGCATTAAAAATTGGAGAGGCGGGTGAATTTGATTATTCTGGCTCACAAGCATTAAAGGCTCTTAAAGAAGAGGGAATAACAACAGTTCTTATAAATCCAAATATTGCTACAGTTCAAACCTCAGAAGGAATTGCTGATACTATTTATTTTTTACCAGTAACGCCATATTTTGTTGAGAAAATTATTGAAAAAGAAAAACCTGACGGCATTTTATTGGCATTTGGCGGACAAACTGCCTTAAATTGTGGTGTTTCATTGTATCAAAGTGGTGTGCTTGAAAAATATAATGTCGAGGTACTTGGAACGCCTGTGCAGGCTATTATGGATACCGAAGATAGAGATTTGTTTATTGCAAAATTAAATGAAATAGATGTTAAAACAGCTCGTAGCAAAGCTACTAATTCTATTCAAGAGGCTCTCGAGGCTGCAAATGATTTGGGATATCCAGTTATTGTACGTGCTGCATATACCTTGGGTGGACAAGGAAGTGGATTTTGTAATAATGATGAAGAACTGAAAAAACTTGCAGCTACTGCCTTCTCTTTTTCATCACAATGTTTAATCGAAGAGTCGTTAAAAGGCTGGAAAGAAGTAGAATACGAAGTTGTACGTGATTGTTATAACAATTGTGTTACCGTTTGTAATATGGAAAATTTTGACCCACTTGGTATTCATACGGGCGAAAGTATTGTTGTGGCTCCATCGCAAACGCTTACAAATAGTGAGTTTCATAAATTAAGAGAAATAGGAATTAAGGTAATCCGACATATTGGTATTGTTGGTGAATGTAATATACAATATGCATTAGACCCTCATTCTGAGGATTATCGTGTTATTGAGGTTAATGCACGGCTTTCTCGTTCTTCTGCTTTGGCATCAAAGGCTACGGGATATCCTTTGGCATTTGTGGCTGCAAAATTAGGATTAGGATTTGGTTTATACGAACTCAAAAATAGTGTTACTAAGGTAACATGTGCTTGTTTTGAACCAGCACTCGATTATATTGTGTGTAAAATACCACGTTGGGATTTGAATAAATTTAATGGGGTTTCAAAACAAATTGGCTCAAGCATGAAATCTGTAGGAGAAATTATGGCAATTGGACGTAGTTTCGAGGAGGCAATTCAAAAAGGATTGCGAATGGTAGGACAGGGTATGCATGGGTTTGTTGGAAATAGAGATATTGAATTTGAAAATTTTGAAGAGGAATTGAAAAATCCTACCGATATGCGAATATTTTCTATAGAAAAAGCATTCGAGGCAGGATATACAGCCGAAAAAATTTGGGAACTTACAAAAATTGATATCTGGTTTTTGAAAAAACTTGAACGTATTTTTGTTATAAAAAACAAACTTGAAACATTTTCACAATTTGCTGATGTACCAAAAGATTTGCTTGTTGAAGCAAAACGTACAGGATTTTCGGATTTTCAAATCGCACGTTTTGTGCTAAAATCAACACAAGGAAATATGCAAGAAGATGTACTTGCTATGCGTGAATATCGTAAATCAATAGGAGTGTTGCCTGTTGTTAAAAAGATTGATACTCTTGCAGCTGAATTTCCAGCACAGACAAATTATTTATATTTAACGTATGGCGGCAACGAACATGATGTTGCATACGAAAATGATTCTAAATCGGTTGTAGTGTTAGGGTCTGGTGCATATAGAATTGGAAGCAGTGTGGAGTTTGATTGGTGTGGAGTGAGTGCCATAAAAACCATTAAAAAAACGGGTTATCGCTCGGTTATGATAAATTATAATCCTGAAACGGTAAGTACCGACTATGATGAGTGTGATAGATTATATTTTGATGAATTGTCGTTTGAACGGGTGCTCGATATTTGTGATCTTGAAATGCCAAAAGGAGTAATTGTTTCAACAGGAGGGCAAATTCCAAATAATCTTGCAATGAAATTGCATATGCAAAATGTTCCAATTTTAGGAACATCGCCATTGAATATTGACCGTGCGGAAAATAGACATAAATTTTCAATGATGCTCGATCAATTGGGAGTTGACCAGCCTGAATGGAAAGAATTGACCGATATCGATGATATTTATGCATTTGTAGATAAAGTTGGATTTCCTGTTTTAATTCGCCCTTCGTATGTGCTTTCGGGAGCAGCAATGAATGTGGTGAGTAATAAAGATGAATTGCAGCATTTTTTAACATTGGCGGCAAAGGTTTCAAAAGAATATCCGGTTGTGGTAACTGAATTTTTGGAACAAGCAAAAGAAATTGAAATTGATGCTGTAGCAAAAGATGGAGAAATAGAATTATATGCACTTTCTGAACATGTTGAATTTGCAGGAGTTCATTCAGGTGATGCTACAATGGTGTTACCACCACAAAAAATATATTTTGAAACTGTTCGAAGAATTAAACGAATTGCACGAGAAATTGCAAAAGAACTCTCGATTTCAGGTCCGTTTAATATGCAATTCTTGGCAAAAAATAATGATATTAAAGTAATTGAATGTAATGTACGTGCTTCAAGGAGTTTTCCTTTTGTTTCTAAGGTTTTTAAACATGATTTTATTGAAACAGCTACATGTATTATGCTTAATGAACCATTTTCAAAGCCGCATAAATCATTCTTTGACTTAGATTATATAGGAGTTAAAGCATCGCAATTTTCATTTTCTCGTCTTTCAAAAGCCGACCCTATATTAGGTGTTGATATGTCGTCAACAGGAGAGGTGGGGTGTTTGGGCGAAGATTATCATGATGCTATTTTAAAATCTATGCTTTCTGTTGGCTATAGAATTCCTAAAAAGAATATTCTTATCTCTTCAGGTCCTATTAAATCTAAAGTTGACTTGCTTTCTACTTGTAAATTATTGGTAGAACATGGATTTACGATTTATGCTACAGGCGGTTCTTCACGATTTTTAGACGAAAATAATGTTGAAAATACATATATTTATTGGCCAGATGAAGATATGCAGCCAAATTCACTTGAGTATTTACGTGAAAAGAAAATAGATTTAGTTATTAATATTCCTAAAAATTTATCAAAGGCAGAATTAGATAGAGATTATACGATTCGTCGAAGTGCAATAGATTTTAATATTCCGCTTCTTACGAATGCACGATTGACAAAAGCGTTTGTGCAAGCGTTTTGCAATAAAAAACTTGAAGATATTTCTATTTTAAGCTGGGACGAATTTAAAATTCAAGATTAAAAAAGTGTTATAATAATGCTTGGTTTATATATTATTTATTTATTATTCTAAAACATGGAAAAACATCCTATTAAAATTTTTTCTGGTACAGCAACTGAATATTTAACACGTAAAATAGTCAAATATTTAGGAGTTGAACTTGGTGGGTCTTCTGTTACTCAATTTAGTGACGGGGAATTTGAACCGCGTTTCGATGTGTCTGTGCGTGGTTGTGATGTGTATATTGTGCAATCTACATTTTCGCCAGCCGATAATTTACTCGAATTATTACTTATGGTTGATGCCGCAAAACGAGCTTCGGCATGGCAAGTTACCGCTGTAATTCCTTATTTTGGGTTTGCACGACAAGACAGAAAGGATAAATCTCGTGTTTCTATTGGTGCTAAATTAATGGCAAATTTATTAACCGCAGCGGGAGTAGGACGGGTTATTACTATGGATTTACATGCAGGACAAATTCAAGGTTTTTTTGATGTTCCAGTTGATCATTTATACGCTTCAAGTATTTTTGTCCCGTATCTTCGTAATTTACAGATACCCGATTTACTTATTGCAGCTCCTGATATGGGAGGAACAAAACGTGCAAAATCATATGCAAAATTCTTAGATGCAGATATTGCTATTTGCCATAAAACACGCACACAAGTTAATGTAGTTGATTCTATGGAAATTATTGGAGATGTGGCACATAAAAATGTGATAATTGTAGATGATATGATTGATACGGCAGGAACTATTGTTATGGCAGCAAATCTTGTTATGGAAAAAGGAGCAAAAAGTGTACGTGCTCTTTCTACTCATGCAGTATGTTCAGGAGAGGCTTTTAAACGAATTGAAGAGTCTGCTATTCAAGAGCTTATAATTACCGATACTATTTTTCATGCAAAGGTGCCGTCTAAAATTACAATACTTTCATGTGCTGAGTTTTTAGCTGATTGTATCAAAAAAGTATATGAAAATACTTCGATTAGTTCAAATTTTATTATGATATAGATACAATATTGTATTTTTTTTTATATTTGCAGTCTCAATTTTTAAATTGAAACGTTTTAGTATTAACCGTGCGATGGGCAACGACAGTTGTGAGTAGCACAAAAAATTGGTAATATGAAATTTATAGAATTACAAGGAGAATTACGTACTGAAGTTGGAAAATCAAAGTCAAAACTTGCACGTGCAAATGGAAGCATTCCCTGTACTATGTACGGAGGAGAGAAAAATTTAAATTTTACAGTAAGTGAAATAGCATTTACTAAAGTCTTTAAAACACCAGAAGTGTATATTGTTCATATACAACTTGGTAAAAATATGCATAAGGCAATTGTGAAAGATATTCAATTTCACCCAGTAACAGATAGAGCTATTCATGTTGATTTTTACGAAATAGCAGAAGATAAGCCATTTAGCATAAAAATGCCAGTGAAAATTGTAGGAGATTCTGAGGGAGTAAAACAAGGGGGAAAATTGCAAGTTAAAATGAGAAAGCTTAAAGTTAAAGGCTTGCTTAAAGATATTCCTTCTGAATTAACTGTAGATATAAGTAGTTTGAAAATCGGACAATCAATAAGAATCCCTTCATTATCATATGATAATTTAATAATAGAAGAATCAAAGAATGCTGTTGTATGTTCTGTTAATCTTACACGTTCAGCACTTCGTGATATGCAAGGTGGTAGTGTAGAAGAAAAAGAAGAAGGTGAAGGAGAAAAAAAGGAAGAAGAATAAAAAATTATTTTATATTGTTATTTTTAAAATCCGTTGTATGCCACAACGGATTTTTTATTTTTGCAGAAAGTTGTTTTTAAATTATACGTTAGTATGAAATATTTAATTGTTGGACTTGGAAATATTGGTGCAGAATATGCACAAACGCGTCATAATGTTGGATTTTTAATAGCAGACGAATTAACAAAAGATAGCGATGTTTCGTTTGATAAAGAAAATCATGCATATGTACTAAAATGTTCGTATAAAGGACGACAATTAGTTGTTATAAAGCCAAATACATATATGAATCTTTCTGGAAAAGCTGTGCAATATTGGATGCAGAAAGAAAAAATACCAATTCAACGAGTGCTTGTAATTGTTGATGATATTGCTTTGCCCTTTGGTACGCTACGCCTACGTGCAAAGGGTTCTCATGGGGGGCATAATGGACTCAGTCATATACAAGAAATATTAGGACACGCCAATTATTCTCGTCTTAGATTTGGAATAGGTAATAATTTTAGCAGAGGTAAACAAATAGATTATGTACTTGGTACATGGTCGAAAGAAGAATTAGAACAACTTCCTTTAAGGGTAGGGCAGGCGGTTGAAATTATTCAATCATTTGTTTTTATAGGATTGCAAGCAACGCTCACTCATTTAAGCAAACAGTAGTTTACATTTGTGTTTTTTCACATAATAGTAAGACATCTTGCACATGTTTTGTTTACAAACGTAACGCAAGGAGCGTTAAGTAAATCACATTTTTTATCCAGAATGGAAACGAGAATAAAAATGTTTCCTTAAATACTTATATGTCAGTAAATCAATGCTTTATGTTTATTATGTAAAGTATTGCATTATATCCATCTCTCATAATAGATGTGTTTCTAATGTTTTTATGCAAAGAGTGGTATTGCTTAGTTGTTAACCAGCGTTTTACACGGATTATATAATCTTTATGTTTACATACTCTTATAAAAAATATATAATATGTTTAGTGTGTTTTTAGAGCTTGTTTAAATGCGTATCTTTACTTAGCATAGTTACATTATCTTTTAATAATATCCCTATAATTATATATAAATTACTGCATTATTCATTCTAAGAGGTGGAAACTACTCGTGCGAGAAAATTACAAATGTAACTACCAAAATGTTACAAAAGTAAACATAAAATGTTTTACATTTGTAACATGTAAATAGGTACACATATGGATTCAATTAAAGATAGATTACAAGTGTTTTTTCAAGAGCAAGGAATAAGTGCTTCTGAATTTGCTGATAAAATTGGCGTACAGCGTTCAAGCGTGTCTCATATTTTATCTGAACGAAACAAACCAAGCGTTGATTTTATTCAAAAAATGATATATGCATACCCACATATGGATATTGCATGGCTATTAGTTGGCTCTAAATCTGGCAAATACGAGAAAAAGATAGAACAAACCACTTTATTTCCAAAAGATGTATCCTTTGTTAAACCGTATGAATCGTTGCCCCATATCTCTTTGTCTGAAAAAACATCATTAGAAACAACAGAAAAAAAAATTGAGAGAATCGTGATTTTTTATGATGATAAAAGTTTTATGGAATATATTCCTGAAGTGTAGATTCTTCGTTTTTAATAACAAGCGTTTGAGTACTCGAACTATATGTCATAAAATATCCTAAAACTGAGGGGGTAAAATTTGATTTGGGGTTGTCGGGCATTGAGAAATTCCCTGTTGATGTCATTGCTTCTTCAAGAGTATTATAGTATTCATACGCAGATTTATCTATCGACATAAGTTCAATTTTTATCGTATCTTCTTCTTCAAATGTGTAGGCTTGCAAAAGTAACTCATAGTCTTTTCCGTTAAACAACTTATCGTTAAAAAATATAAAATGAGATGCATTATTTAAAAGTGTATCATTTTTCCATATTTTTATTCTATAAAAATTTGCAGTTTCTGCTGGATCTTGAAAAAATACATGTATATCATAAAATAATTCATCTGGATAACTCGCAATATAGGCACTGTATGGAAATACACTTGTGCTTACGTTTGTAATAGGTACTGGCTCGTGCATAAAGGATTCGGCAATATACATATCATTATTTATATTGACGTGCAAAGCATATGCAGTGTTTGTTGGAAAATTAAAGTGTGCTGCATATGTGCCTGGATATATTTCGGGAATCAATATATTTGTATCTGCAAAAAAAAGCTGTATATGTGCATTTGTAACAATTGGATACTCTACAGGATTCATATAATCTGCTGTTTTTGAGATATATACATATATAGAATCATTTTGAGCAGAGCATTGTGCCTCAATTACAAGTTGTGGGTCGGCATTTTGTATAGAAAAATCTTTTATTACTTCTTCACAACTTACAAGTAAAAAGGGGAAAAGACCAACTAACAATAATATATGTCGCATTTTCATAGCTACTTAAAATTTAAAATTCCATGTTACTGCAGGTAAAATAGGGAATAATGTTACTTTAACTGCTTGTAAAACATCTGGATTCTCATCATTTACAGATTCAAAATAAATCATAAAAGCATTTTTTCTATTATATGTGTTGTAAATTGAAAAATTCCATATTGATTCATATTTTTCTGTCTTTTTCCCAATAAGGGTAACTCCCAGATCTAAGCGATGATAATCGGGCATTCTATACCCGTTTCTATTTGTAAAATAACTAATTTCTTTGCCGTCAATTATGTATTTTCCACTTGGCATAGTAACGGCATCGCCAGTAGAATAGACCCATGAGGCAGAAATTTGTAATATTGTATTGAATTGATACATTGCAACTATTGAAACATCATGTTTTCTGTCGTATCTGGTTGGAAACCACTTATTATTATTTAATTCTGTATATTTTTTCTCGGTGCGTGCTAAGGTGTAACCAATCCAACCAGTAAACGAGCCTTGTGTTTTTTGTAGTAAAAACTCTGCACCATACGAGCGACCTTTGCCAAATAAAAGATAACTTTCTAAATCGGGTTCAAGAAATATATTTGTACCACTTTCATAATCTATTTGATTTTCAAGGCTTTTAAAATATATTTCAACTGATGATTCATAGGCATTTTCTTTAAAATTTCTAAAATATCCTAACGAATATTGCATACTTTTTTGTGGGGGAGTAAGTTCTGTACTTGGTATCCAAAAGTCTGTAGGTAAGCTACTTGTTGAACTTTGAATAAGATGAACATACTGGTTGTTTTTTGTAAACGATGCCTTAATTGAACTTGTGGTATTTACAACAAATGTAGCCGAAAAACGAGGTTCTAAAGCGGGATAATTTTTTATAATAGATTTTGTAGCATACACAACACTGTCAATTCGCTCATGATTTTCATTATATGTATATGTGGTATTTGGTCCTAAGACTGTGAAATTAGAAAATCGCAATCCGTATTTTAATTTTATATAATCGTTTACGGTTTGTTCATTGCTTATATACAAGCCACTTTCAGCTGCGTATTTTTTATTAAGTGTGATGGAAAGGTTATCCAAATTTGTTTTTAAATCACCGGGAGAAAACGTATGATAAATAGCGTCTATTCCAAATTTTATGGTATTTTTTGTATTAAAGTAAAACTGAAAATCTTCTTTCAATTGAAAATCGGTAATCCCCGAAGTTAAGTCAAAATCACCGACATCGCTATTCATAGAAATTTTATTAGAAAAATTACTAAAAATAAACGTTGAATTTAAAAATAACTTTGGAGATATCAAATGAATCCATCTAACTGTTGCTGTTGCATTTCCCCAGTCTGTGCCTATCATATCTTGAAATGAAAACACATCTCGTCCAAAATACCCTGATATAAACAATCGATTTTCATTATTGAATATGTAATTTGTTTTTAGATTTAAATCATAAAAAAACAATTGTGTTTTACGAAGATTTTTATCGCGAGCAAATAGGAGCATCATATCTGCATATGTTCTGCGTCCTGAAATCATAAATGAACTGGTATCTTTTATAATTGGACCTTCAACAGTAACACGTGATGAAATTGTTCCAATACCTCCCGTTGTGTGAAATTCTTTACTATTTCCTTCTTTCATTTTAATATCTACCACCGAAGATAATCGTCCACCATATTCAGCTGGCATTGAGCCTTTATAGAGTTTAACATCTTTTATGGCATCACCGTTAAACACCGAAAAAAAACCAAGCATGTGCGATGCATTGTACACAGGAGCTTCGTCTAATAAAATAAGATTTTGATCGGCACCGCCACCTCGAACATAAATACCGCTACTACCTTCGCCACCGCTTTTAACTCCTGGCATCAATTGAAGTGTTTTCAAAACATCATTTTCGCCAAATAACACTGGAATTGCTTGAATTTGTTGCATCGTAAGGGTTTGTGTGCCCATTTCGGTTGATTTGATATTTTGATCGCGTGCACGTGCTGTTACTACCACATTTTGAAGTTCTGTTGCGGTAGAGATAAGTAGCATATTTCTTGAAACATTTTCGTGTAAATGTATAATATATGATGTTGTTTTATATCCAAGATATGAATATTCAATAGTGTAACTGCCTTGAGGTAAGGTGAGTGAGTAGTATCCGTAATGATTTGTAATTACGCCATATGTGGTTCCCGGAACATAAACCGAGGCTGCAATAAGCTCTTCACCTGTTGATGCATCTTTTATATACCCGCTTATTGTGTAATCTTGGGCATATAAAAGAGTTCCAAAACTTAAAAAAACAATTAAAATAACTGATTTCACACCTTATAATTTTTTAGACAATATTAGTGGTTTTTTGATTATGTGAAATATAAATAATCAAAATTAATAAAAAGTTATCTACATAGTTTACTACTCAAGAATAGGTGTAACGGAAAAGTATTGTTTTTAATTATTTTTTTTTATAACAATTGTTTTTTAATGTATCTTTGTTTTTGATAAAATAAAGAGAAATTATTATTCTCCGTGTATTTTTTTTGATGGTATTTAATAGATTTTTTATGAAATTGTATATTGTGTCTTGTATTGTGTTTTGTGTGCTTGGAGTTTCTTGTACACAAACCACACAGAAATCAGAAGTAAAAAATGAGAAAGTAATTTTGTATGCTTCACATGATAGTATTCAGTATTATTTGAATACGTATCAACAAATCATAAAACAACATGATTCTTTAACAGCGCAGTTACAAAAAACAATACAAGTGTCTGAGCGACTTGTACAACTAAAATACCGAGCACCTCTTTCACAAATTGAATATAAAATTGATGGATTGCGAAATGCAATAACGCAGTTTAGCGACTCATCACAAGTTGCTTGGGAGGATTTCCAAATGTATGTTATAGAAGAAAATAATAAAATCGAAATGTCGCTACAAACCTTACAGCGTACATTAGAAAATTTATAAACAACGTATGGGGGAGTTGTGAATAAATTGTTACTATAATGTTGTTGTAAAATAAGAATTTTAACACGAAACATGGTATTTTCACTCTTTTACAATAGTAACTATTGTTTGTTTATATTACATGGTACAACTATCTGATTTTAAGGCAGGTGCATGGAGTAACACGATTGATGTTAAGGATTTTATTTCTTTACATATAACTCCATATACAGGTAATTCTTCTTTTTTGGTAGGACCTACCGAACGAACAACACAATTATGGAATATATGTTGCAATGCACTTAAAGAAGAACGTGAACGAAATGGTTTGCGTTCTGTTGATACAAAAACAGTATCGTCTATTACAGCATTTGCTCCCGGATATATTAATAAGGATTTAGAAATAATTGTTGGTTTACAAACCGACGAATTATTAAAACGTGCAATGAAACCGCATGGTGGTTTTAATATTGTAAAAAAAGCCCTTGCCGAACATGGTTTAACGCCAAGTGATACCATTACCGAATGTTTTACAAAACACGTAAAAACCCATAATGACGGCGTTTTTGATGCATATACTACTGAAATTAGGAAATTACGATCTCTTGGTTTTTTAACGGGTTTACCCGATAATTATGGACGAGGGAGAATAATTGGCGATTATCGTCGTGTGGCATTATATGGCATACAACGTTTGATTGAAGAAAAAAATAAAGATTTAGATGCTATTACAAGTCCAATGACCGATGCCACTATTCGTTTACGCGAGGAGGTTTCGGAACAAATTCGTGCTTTATATGCAATGATTGCATTGGGAGAAATGTACGGACTCGATATTAGTCGCCCTGCACAAAATGCACAAGAAGCGGTTCAGTGGACATATTTAGCTTATTTGGCAGCGGTTAAAGAACAAGATGGGGCTGCAATGTCGCTTGGAAGTGTTTCTACCTTTTTAGATATTTTTATTGAACGAGATTTACAAGCTGGGCGTATAACAGAAACGCAGGCACAAGAATATATCGACCAATTTATTATGAAACTTCGTATGGTTCGGCATTTGCGTATGGAAACATACGAACAGATTTTTGCTGGCGATCCAACATGGGTAACAGAATCAATAGGAGGGGTATTGCTTGATGGACGTTCAAAAGTAACAAAAACTTCGTTCCGATTTTTGCAAACATTGTATAATATTGGTCCGTCTCCTGAACCTAATATTACTATTTTATGGTCAAATTCTTTACCACAAGGATTTAAGGAATTTTGTGCACAGGTTTCAATAGAAACATCGTCTATTCAATATGAAAATGATGATTTAATGCGTTCATCTACAAATTGTGATGACTACGGAATTGCATGTTGCGTGTCGATGCAAGAACTTGGAAAACATATTCAATTTTTTGGTGCACGTGCCAATTTAGCAAAAACACTTTTGCTTGCAATAAATAATGGAAAATGCGAAATAACTGGAACTCAAATTGTTGAGGGAATATCTTATGAGTCTAACGATTACTTAGACTATGAAACGGTGCTTGCACATTTTAAAACTGCAATGATATCAATTGCCCGTGTGTATAGTGATGCTATTAATATCATTCATTATATGCACGACACATATTATTACGAAAAAGCACAAATGGCTTTAATTGATACAAATCCTAAAATTAATGTAGCATACGGCATAGCGGGCTTATCAATTGTTGCGGATTCTTTGTCGGCAATTAAGTATGCTAAAGTTAAACCTATTCGTAACGAACAAGGATTAACGGTTGATTTTAGTATTG
>Ga0265293_10005393_pt1 | contig 21381 bp, 20 predicted proteins | sample Munlanlewell138R_FD_192505 | JGI IMG/M metagenome (GOLD analysis project Ga0265293, IMG submission 192505) | Leachate microbial communities from a municipal landfill in Southern Ontario, Canada - Leachate well 138R | ecosystem: Engineered > Solid waste > Landfill > Unclassified | place: Canada... | reverse complement strand
TTTCCATGATTTCACCGGGGACACGTCGTTTCGGATAGTCAAGCTCTGACACATGAATCGCCTGATAATCGCGCAGACGACGGCAAAACTGCGGATAACTCACAGCATCCGGTTCCTGGCGTATGTAGGCTTCCCACGCCTCCCGGCGGTCAACACCGTGCGTGGCCATATACTCCAGCCAAACCGATTCCTGTAACGTGGCGCGGTCTTTCGTGGGCTTATGCTTGTAGGGATAAAGCATGGTCTCAAGCTCGGTGTCGCTCATAGCTTTCGCCATCTCATACGTAATCTTATGCGCGTCACAACGGCGAAACAGCTCCACCACCGTGGAGCGCGCCAGTTGCACGGTGACGCTACGGGCGATTTGTGAGTTGTTAAAACCGCTTGCTCGCATCCGCAAAGCTTCTCTGATTCTCATAGGATGAATTCTCCTTGCCATTTTCGTACCTCCGTAAAGTGTCTTTCGTCCATTTTACAGAGGTTGAAAGTGTAGGAATTGCAATAATTATGGGGTGTCCGATTAGGATAATTATGGGGTGTCCGATTCAAGTAATTTCAGGGTGTTTGAATTGGATAATCGTAGCCAATCGGATTGGGGGAGAATTATGGGAAACGGTTCGTCATACAAAGAGAAGAAAAATCCAAGAAAAACAACTCGTATTGTCCTTATAGTACTGCTTCTTTTCCTCATCGCTGTGGCTGTCTTTGTGAATCTAAGATGGCCCCGTTACCCGGCGTTTGTAAAAAAGCTGGCATCTTTTGGAGCGCTTGAAAAAGCGCTTTCCGGTGAAGAAAATCTGGTCCTTGCTGATTTAGACTATCTGGGATATGAAGAGGTTCAGTATTACTTAAAACTTGACGGTAAAGATCTTCTATCAAAAAGGGTCGGTTATTATGTCTACGGAAATACCACCCTCTTAGGTAAAAAAATGGATGGCAGTGTGGTGGCTGAGCTTGAGAAGGGCAGTAGCCCCAGCCAAGATGGCGATCTCCAATACCGAGGGGTCAGTATAAGCGTTTTGGAATCTTCTTCCGCCACAGATCACTGGATCGAGCAAATGTTCATTCTGGATGGTTTTGAGTATCGTCTATTCAATTCATATTCGCCGGTGGGTTTAGACTCAGAAGAGATTAAGATCATGGATACTGAGCTTCAAGAAAAGCAAACGCTCTTAACGCAGCAGATCATCGATAAAGCCCTGGATGATTAGGAGTATGAATATAGGCCGTTACAGTAGTTGGCAACAAATCAAGCGATCCGTCGATAAAGCACCGAATCAAGTGAATTACCTACCGCGCAGTCTATTACCTACCGCTCTATCTACCGCGCGGTCGATTATCTACCGCTCAAGCATCCATAACAGTTGTTTGCTGGGCAGATAACATAAAAACCTCCGCTCTTTCAAACGGAGGTTTTTTGTGGTGGAGGTATAAGCTCCGATTTATTTTTATTACAGATTCAGTATTTGTTTTAATTCTTTCACCGACAACACCTTCCCCACGGATACGACTTTCTCATCGACAACCAGCGCAGGCGTGGTCATGACCCCATAACGGACGATCTCTTTTAATGCTTCTACATTTTCGATTGAGGCGTCAAGGGCAGATTCGTTCAGAACTTTTTTTAAGTTCTTTTCGAGCTTCTCGCATTTGCCGCAGCCTGTTCCTAAAATTTTTATGACCATGGTTTGACCTCCCTATGTCAATAAAAATGTAATGAAATTCAACCCGTACCCCACCAGAATAATACCGATCGCCGCGATGGCTACAAATGTTATGAGCAACTTCGGTTTAACCACTTTACTCAGCATGACTAAGGAGGGAATCGACATGGTGGTCACGCCCATCATGAATGAAATAACTGTGCCGATCCCGACACCTTTGGCAACCAGGGCTTCGGCAATCGGAATGGTGCCAAAGATATCCGCATAAATGGGAATCCCTATAAAGGTCGCAATCAGTACTGAAAAAGGGTTGCCACTCCCCAACGTTTTTTCAATGATCGACTGCGGCAGCCAATTGTGTATCCCGGCGCCGATGCCGACCCCAATAAGGATGTAAATCCATACCCGAAAAAAGATTGCCTTGACCTGGTCTTTTGCAAAACGAATTCTGTCCTTGTTGGACAATGTTTCCATTTCAACGTCCCCGGCCTCGACACCCCATACGTAAGATTCAACTTGACCTTTCATGTCCGATTTTTCGATGAAGAGTCCGCCGAGAATAGCGACCAGGACGCCCGCTGTGACATAGACGAGACCGATTTTGGCTCCGAAAGTGGACATTAATAGTAGGAGCGCCGCTAAATCAACCATCGGGGACGAGATGAGAAAAGAAAAAGTTGCACCGAGAGGCAACCCGGCTGACACAAACCCGATAAAGATAGGGATTGAAGAACAGGAGCAAAAGGGTGTCAAGATGCCCAATAGAGCCCCCAAAAGATTGCCTTTGACACCTTTAATGCCACCCAAAAGTTTGCGGGTTCTTTCGGGCGGAAAGTATGACTGTATGTAAGAGATGGCAAATATCATGACGGAGAGAAGGATAAAAATTTTGATGACGTCATAGATAAAGAAGTGGATGCTCTCGCCGATACGCGTGTCCATGGATAATTTGAATACCCGGACAACGAGCAACTCCACGAGATCCCATAGCCACTTCATTTTCAAAATTTGTGTATTTAACCATGTAAAAATGTTCACTTGTGCTTGCCCTTATTCGAAAACTGGCTACCTTAATTTCATTTCCAGCCCGACTAAGTCTTCCCATGTGCTGAAGATGGGTCGAATAATCTGGGGACCGATCTTGGAAATGATGACAAGCTGAGATTTGCTCTCACCTTTATCCGCCGGCTTATAGTCGATGGTCTTATTCACGACATCCACCTGGGTCCATCCGTTCTCCAGCTTGACGAAGCCTTTTATCCGATAGGCGTCTTGCTTTATGATTTCTAAAAATGTAGAAAGCGCCGCCGGATTTAATGCCCCCTCAAAGGTGAGCGTCAGCGTTTTCGGCCTATTCTCCGGCGTGTTGCTCGTATCCTCGTAGCCTTCCCAGTCGTTTAGCCTGAGATTTTGAGAGAGGAAGTCAAAATCAAAGAGTCCCATTTTTGATTCAATGATTTCTGCCTGTCTGTTAATCTCTCTTATTTTCACCTTGATGGCTTCCAAAAGCTCCTCATCAATCCGATCAACCTTTGAAATGATGACCAAATGCGAAAACTTCAATTGCCTCTCGACGGTTTCGATGTCTTTTATTTGTTCTAAGAAATTCACACCATCGACCATGCAGATCGCACCCCGGTAGTCGTAGACATCCCCTTTAGCGACCTCGACGGCCTCCAAAAACGTATCGATATTCGATGGGTCTGCAAGCCCGGAGCTTTCGACGAACACATATTCCATCTCCCTTTCAGCCATTTCAATGAGCGCTGATACAAAGGAAAGTTGAAGGCATGAGCAAAAAATGGAGCCTTTATTGACTTCCACCAGGGCCATGCCGTCTTTTTTGATGATGGCGCCGTCAATGCCCACTTTGCCAAATTCATTCATAATCACGGCTACTTTTTTACCTTCTAAATCGTGTAAGACGCGCGTTAAAAAGGTGGTCTTCCCAGCTCCTAAAAAGCCTGTAAGTAAATAAAGTTTTGTCTTTTTAAGCATTGACATGCCTCCATAAATTGAGATGTTTGTTATGCGATAAACCACGCCTTGGTTTTGTTGGAAATCTTGACAAGCGTCAGCATGACCGGGACCTCCACCAAAACACCTACGACGGTCGCAAGGGCAGCCCCTGAATCAAGTCCAAAAAGGGATATGGCAACAGCCACAGCCAATTCGAAGAAATTGGATGCTCCGATCATGCCCGCGGGGGCGGCGATATTGTGAGGGAGTTTCCAGACCCTTGCCCATAAATAGGCGACAAAGAAAATGAAAAAGGTCTGAATGACAAGCGGGATACCGATCAAAACGATATTGATCGGATTGTCGACAATCGTCTGCCCCTGGAAGGAAAATATAATGATTAAGGTTAGTAAAAGTCCCGCGATCGTAATGTGGTCGAATTTAGGGATAAATGCTTTCTCAAAATAGGCTAACCCCTTCTTTTTTATGATGAAGACCCTAGAGATCCAGCCTCCGGCCAACGGGATCACGACAAACAATAACACCGACAAAAATAGCGTTTCCCAGGGAATAGAGATATCGCTCATCCCTAATAAAAAGGCGACGATCGGGACGAACCCTACTAATATAATAAGGTCATTCGTGGCGACCTGAACCAGCGTATAGGCCGGATCTCCCTTCGTCAAATGACTCCAAACAAAGACCATGGCTGTACAGGGTGCGGCTCCTAAAAGCACGGCGCCCGCCAGATAGTCCTTTGCCAATGCGGGAGAGATAACACCCTTAAAAACGACGCTAAAGAAAAATAGCGCGATCCCATACATCGTAAAGGGTTTAATAATCCAGTTCGACACCCATGTGATGAGAAGCCCCTTGGGATTATCTTTGATCTTTTTGATACTGCCAAAATCGACTTTCAGCATCATGGGGTAAATCATTAACCAAATGAGAATCGCGACGGGTATGGAGACGTTCGCATATTCAAAATGTCCTAAAAATCGTGGAATTGAGGGGATGTACACCCCTATCGCGACCCCGATGGCCATGCATAGTCCTACCCAAAGCGTAAGATATTTTTCAAAAAATCGAATGCCTGTCTGCCCACTTTTGTCTTTCATGTCGATGCGATTGACCCTTTCAAATTTCAAATGACTTTTTCCTTCGATTGACATCGGTCAATCACCCTACAGATACAGTCTTCACTTTCGTGGAAAATATAGTCGAGAAACTCCGTAATCTCACGATACGTATCCATATTGAGCGCATAGTGACTCCAGGCCCCTTCTTTCCTGATATGGACCAGATCAACCTCGGCCAAAACTTTCATATGGTGCGAAAGTGTAGGCTGTGTGAATTCAAAGTGGCCAAGAATCTCACAAGCACAGCGTTCGCCGCAGGATAGAATATCAATGATTTTCAGTCGATTGGCGTCGGCCAAAGCCTTAAACAGTTTCGTCTTTTCAGAATAATCGATCATTCGGACCTCCCTCACATAGATGATTGTCTATATGCAATATAGATGACTATCTATATGATGTCAAGAGAGTATTCAATTCCGAATTGGAGCAATTGATTGGCAATGGGCTTATTGAAATGGTCGGTAGCGGTCCGTCGATAAAGTACCGAATCAAGTGAATATTCGACCGCTCTATCTACCGCGCGGTCGATTATCTACCGCTCAAGCACCCATAACAGTCGTTTGTCGGCAGATAACATAAAAAACAAAAAGGAAATAGCATTTCATGGTCAGATGCATTCTTCAAAGACTAAAAAAACCTCCGCTCGTTCAAACGGAGGTTTTTTGTGGTGGAGACGAAGGGTATCGACCTCGACTGTGATCAATAGTTGTGGGAATTCCCCTTAGCCAATTGATTCTATTTTTGCATAAAGTTAGGTATTCGCACAGAACACTACCAAAGACTAAATCAAGTTGCCAAGAATAATTGCAACGGATTAGGAAGTCGAAATGGTGTTCCATTCAAAAGAATAATTGAATTTTGTGAGAATTATTACTTTCCAACACGAAAATTATGAGCATTGAAGCTTGTACTGTACCATTTGATATTAAATTTTGTGCATAACACCGGATTTTTGCACGGAACACCACTAATGACTAAACTATTCTGCACAAAAACAGAAAGAGGTGCAAAAGATGAAGAGTCAAAACGGTGTTCTAATGATGAGTGTAACTGAATTTTGCGAGAAGTATTATTTTCCTGACTGTAGCTACAGACTACGGAACAACACCCTTCTTTCATATCAGTATACTTACAAGAATCATGTAATGCCATATTTTGCTGACATGCGACTGTGCGATGTCGCTCCAATTGACATCCGAAAATGGCAAAATCAACTGATTGCCGACGGATATAAAGACACATACTTAAAAAAATTACATGCTTTTTTAAGTAGGATTTTCGATTACGCCCTAAGATATTTTAAGCTTGCCCAAAATCCATGTGTTTTAGCGGGATCAATAGGAAGGCATTGCTCTAATAGTAAAAGTGAGATATGGACACTCGAAGAATTTTCCAGAATTGTTGATGCTATTCCTGAAATTGAGTTCAAAACTCAAGTTTCATTGCTATTTTGGTCTGGCATTCGGCGCGGCGAGCTTTACGGACTTCAATGGCAAGATTTTGATAATAAGACAGGCGAACTACGTATTGCCCGAAATTACCAACGAATTAAAGGTGAGATGGTTATACATCTCCCCAAAACCGAAGCGGGCATCAGGACTATCACACTGCCTCGTGCCATGTGTGAGATGTTGGTAAATTATCGCAATCTTTGTCGCGCATCTTGCAATAAGGACTTTATCTTTGTTTGGACCAAACGAAAACTTGAGCAAGCCATTGAAAATGCTTGCAAAATAACGGATGTGAAAAGAATCAGGGTTCACGATCTACGTCATTCTCACGCATCGTTACTCATAAACATGAATCAGGATATTGCTTCTATCTCCAAACGATTAGGGCATTCAAGCATATCAATGACATTGGATACATACACCCACGTATACGAATCTGCGGATACGAAAATCGCCAATGCACTCGATCGCCTTTCGCAGGATAGTGCTTGTTCTAGGAGCGCGTAACTGCCTCCTATTATTTTTTTACCCTGACGAAGCGAGCGCGAGCAATCGCGCTCGCGGGGCAGATCAAGGATGCGGCTGGAAGAGCGTTAGTACCCTATTGGGCTTTAAATTTACGGTTCTGATATGAACACACGCAAAGCAGTGAAATACTTCACCGCAAAAGAAAGGAAAAGATATGACAGGCATAGCCGTAATCAACAACAAGGGAGGTGTCGCAAAGACTATTACCTCTGTTAATCTCGCTTATGCTCTTGCGGCCAAAAGAAACTTAAAAACACTTTTGGTTGACATGGATGGCCAGGCAAACGCAACAAGTAATCTGGGCGGAACGAGTGAAGGGCAAGCAACGATACATGACGTGTTGTTTCGCAATAAGCCCATCCGAGAAGCGATCGTTCCGACAGCTTATAAAAATCTTCATCTTCTTCCCTCTTCCGATGAATTCTTGTTGGCAAGCGCCATTATGAGAACAGAAGAAATGATCCCCCCGCAGCTCTATTTACGGAGAGCGATTGATAGCAATCTTGATGATTATCACTTCATCGTCTACGATTGCCCTCCTTCCCTAGATGTCCTCACCGCCAATGTACTTAATGTGGCAGATCACGCAATTATTCCCACATTAGCTGCGGACTCTTCGGTTCAGGGTATTGGGAGGGTGATGGAAGCAATCTTAAAGATGAACCTCATTCGTCACACAGATCTAAACGTGTTAGGTGTTCTACTTACGCGCGCAAAGGAGCGTTTAGTCGTAACAAGGCATAACATCCAAATGATTGAAGAATTGGAAGTTCCCCTGTTTACAACATTCATACGAGATACCACGCGTGTCGCACAGTCTGAATCCATGCACATGCCCGTGATGGCCTTTGATGCAAAGTGCACGGCTTCCAGGGATTATGAAAAACTGGTCGGTGAAGTGTTGGCCAAAATATCGATGGAGGTGTGACATGGCAAAATTCTCACCTCCCTTAAAGAAACAAACTCCTGTAAAAGAGAAACGGATTAACTTTGCACAATTGGCATTATCGGAAATATATCCGGATCCCCGAAATGATCAAATCTATAAACCGGATCCCGTACGAGATGAAGCCCTTGCGAAAAGCATTGAGGAAAATGGAATTTTGCAGCCTCTTCTTCTACGCCCGCATCCGACGCTACCTGGAAAATTTATGATTGTCTCTGGGCATCGCCGATATAAGGCGGCCCAAAAAAATAAGTTAAAAACAGTCCCGGTCATGGTATTAAATGCCACAGCGCAAAAAAGAGACTCGATTAAATCAAACATTCAGCTCATCGAAACTAACGCGCTAACGCGAAATGCGACGGTGCAAGAAAACCTTGCGATGATAATTTCTTTAGAAAAAATGTATCAGCTGTTAAGAGGAGAAGACCATGCGATTCGTGGCGTTCCAACTCGTCTCCTCATTGCCCAATCGATGGGTATGTCCGAGCGACAAATAGCAGACTACCTAACAGTCCGAAATGGGCTTACAGATGATATGCGAGAACAATGGGAGAAAGGTGAGCTAACCCTCACCAATGCACTAAATAACATCCAAGCAAGGAAGGAGAAGGGTCGATTAGAAAAAGATCAACGACAAGATAACGCACACCCTGAAGAAGAGAAAAAAACACACGCACTAGCAAATGCCGATGAATGCCAGGCGTTTCTTAATAATTGGCCTCTATGGGACATTTATTGCAAAGTACCAAAACTTAACCTCATCGTGCGCATTGCTGAACTGCCCGATGGATCAAGCATTCTTTCTTACAATTTTACAAATAATCTTTCCAGCAAACAAGAAGCTGATGAAGAACGAGAACATAAACACTTGTGGCTAAAAGGCAACGCAATATCATTTGAGCCAACGCCTACCGTGCATCTACTTAAACACTTAAAACAACTAACATATGAGTCGGAAGATCCGCAGGGAGGATCAAAATGATCGAGGAAATTAAGGAAAAAGGCTGCCACGCCATTGAATCACAGATACTAAATTTCTCACGACGAATCTATAAACTTCATGTTCATCTGGAGCAACACCCCTCCGACGCATGCGCCCAAAGGGATGTTTCGAAGTTAACGCGGATTCGCAATCAGTGCTTAAAGGAGCTTTGGTACAAGGACTTTGGAGCATTTAAACGAATATACCTAAAATGTGAGCCACTATATAAAGACATCGATGATATGCAAAAAATCGATTGGGAAGGCAGAGAAAGGGAGGAATACGATGGAAGCAAGAAACGCGACTGTCGATGAATCTCGGGGATTTCATTACACGTCTCATCAAATATCACCCAATTGGTACAAAAAGATCACTCATAAAAATGGAAGGCCCTATTATCAGGCCATCGCCCTTTTGGCAGAAATCGTTGAATGGTATTTGCCAGAGCCCATTTATGGCCCAAAGGGTCACGTAATTGAAACGCGCGCCCGTTTTAAGGAACCTTACTTATCAAGAAGCTATGCAGACTATAGCAAGTCGCTTAATCTCTCAGAGCCAGAAGTAAGGCGAGGCATCAAATACCTCGAGAATATTGGCGCGATTCAACGTCATTTTCAAGCCACCGACGATGACGTCTGCGGACATGACACCGGCCCTAAGTTGATGATTGAGCTGTTTCCAGAATTTATTATCGGAATCACCCCACAAAGATAAAACAAATTTGATTAAAAGAAAGGTAGGAAGGCCGTGGGTCTTCCTTTTTTTTGGGTAAAAAAATGAAACAAGAAATCTTTTATAACCACGTTAAAGTTGAACAGATGGGGCGGATGCACTTTTCAGGTAATATCATTCCCATAAATTGGTACAAAAATATCATCCGCAAAAATGGGAAACCATATCTCTCAGCGATTACGATACTATCGGAAATCGTGTTTTGGTATCGGCCGACAGAATTGAGAGATGAACGAACGGGTGAATTTATCGGATGGCAGAAAAAATTTAAAGATGCCAATTATCTGCAAAAAAGCTACAAGGACTTAGCCGATCAGTTTGGCATGGGCTACCAGGAAGTACAGCGTGCCATTAAGCACCTGGAGGACCTCGGCGTTATCAAAAGGATTTTGAAAAATGTTGCGGTGACAGATAAAACGCTAAGTAATGTGCTATTTATCGACATCAATCCAACTGTATTGGGCAAGTTAACCTATACAAATCTCCAGGATAATTACCCCCTCCAATCGCTTGAAGCTTGCGCCACATCGCCGATACACGCGACGCCCCATAAAGTTAGCCGCCCATTGTCACCTCAAATGCCTTTAGCTCACAAACTAAGCCAAGATAACGAGCGCCAAAAGACCGTTCAGACACTATCAAAACAAGTTGAAAAGGAAGATAGTGCCAAAAGGAAAAATAGTGACATATACCCTGGCAAGCAGCCGCCTCCTAAAGTAGAGCGATTATCATCTAATCGTCTGTTGAAAGAGACAATAAGTACCGCTCTCCCAAAAAGGGCGCAATTATGTCAGGAACCGCAAGCGCGTCACTTGATCCGCGATAAGGTATGTCAACACATCGAATACGAAACAATGTGCCAAAACTATCCGAAAGAAGAAGTGAAGGAAATCGTCGACGTCATAGTTGATGTGTATTGTGCCCCAAGCACGGTGATTCGAATCAATAATTCACCCATGAAGAAAAATACGGTTGTCAAGCAACTCATGTTACTGCGGTCACGACATATCGAAAGCGTACTCGAAAATATCAAAAAAATAGCGCGGCCTATCATCCACATGAGAAATTACCTAATTTCAGCACTCTACAACATTACCTTAACGCTTTCACTTACAGAACACGTCAGTGTGAATTGTGAATTTGAACGATTAGACCACTTCCCTGCTTTGGAGACCGTGACACCCTATGAGGTACCCATGCCCAGGCTCTACCCGCAACACGCGGCGGAGGAGGTGATGTGCCATTGAATGTTAAAAAACAACTCGCCATTATGGCCATCCTTTTTATTGTCGTCACCTTATTTTATGCCACGCCTGCCTTTGCCGAAGAAACAATTCAAATTGCCTTGGTTGCGGAGACGCAAAACGGTGAAATTGTGCCTGTCCCCCACGCCCTCTGCAAGGTCACAATCGGCGACGACATAAAAGAGTATTGGACAGATACCGAAGGGATTCTAACCATACCGGCTGTGTCTGCTACTATTTTGGTGGCACCAACAATACTCCCCAAGGGATTTGGTTTTAGTAGGCAAGTCATTCCGATACTAGAACTTGAATCAAGCGCTAAAGAATCGATCCCGCAAAAAGGTGAATCACCCCCAGTTATCAAGTTGCAAGTAACCTCCAATATTCCGAGTATCTCATTTAGCGTACGAGATGAACGTGGATTAGGGATAAAGGATATTGGCATATCCCTGTCGTCCCCAAAAGGCGCGTTTCAAGAGATGATCTACACCGACATAGATGGTGAGGCCTCACTGTCTGTGGGGAGCGGGGTCTATGAAATTGGGATAGAAGCCTATCCACGCGTTGAGTACACTCCTTATGATTCCTTTTTGCTTTATGTGGTGGAAGATCGTACACGCAATATTGTGTTGTCAGACCTCATGCCTTACGATCACTCCCCGGACATGACCCAAAATGATGAACCGCCCACTGAGTCTACTCCCCTCTTAACTGAAGATAATCCCTATCAAGATAATGAAACATCAAGACAACAGATAGGAGCCTTTCAAATTATGCACATGCTTCTTACGTTGGTGACACTGCTGGGCGTGATTTACCTTGTACTGGTCAACATGAGCATTAGAAAAGAATTTTAGGCCAATCGAAGAAATCAGAACAAAAAGACAAACCGCGAGCCAGATCGCACCCTTGACGCAGAGACGCTTCAGGCCACCCCTTAACGGCGCCCATGACCAAAGCATGTGTGTTTATACCAAAATGAGGCACTTGCCCTTAAATAGCAAACTGTGGCGAATGAGGGGTCCTATCAGACGTGATAGGAGGGGTCCTATCAGACGTGATAGGACATATACATAGATCACTTATTACATAGATCACTCTAGTCTTCATCTTCAGAGAGATAGAGAGCTTTAGTAGAAAGGAGATTTTTCGAAAGGACGATGATGAACAAATGATCTTTGATTTTGAGGGCAAATATCATGAAACGGTTTAAAAATTTGCCCTAGAAGGGAGATTGTCTAAAACGAAAAAACAACAATAAGTTAGGTATGCCATTTACGCTATGGGGGTACATGAAAAGCAATTGTTCCCGTGTCCCCTCGAAACCAAAAAAGAAAAAGGAGATTTAGATATGTCTATCGTGGCAGCTATCGGGAATGTTGCGCGTGACCCGTATATTACTAAAGACGAGCAAGGAGAAGCCAGTTTTGCGAGATTTACTTTGGTGGAAGACAACTGGACAGGAGGACGAAAAATTGTCACGTTCATTGATTGCATTGGTTTTGGCCCCATTGCGAAGATCGTAGAAAAGATTATTGAGAAAGGCAAGCTATGTTACATCGAAGGTAACCTGATGAGCGGATCATACACAAAAAACGGGCAGACAATCCACACGCGAAACGTCAGAGTAAGTAAAATCCGCGTGTACCGTCAAGGGACCGCACAAGGAGATCCGTCACTCGAATTAATCGAAGAAGAAGATGTGTCAGAAGATGAATATGCTTTTGGCAATGACTCATTGAGTTGGGACACCGTTTAGAAGAGGCAATCATCAGCCATGCTAAAATATTCGCAAGAAGCTTGCGATCTGATAAAACGAAGGAGAAGAAGAAAATGCGAAATAAGGTAAAAAAGACGCTTCGTAATGTTCCCGCAAGCCTGATCATCATGCTCATCTTGGCAAGCTCACTGCTTATCGCGTGTAGTGAGAAGGGTAGCCTTTTGGAACTGCCAGATCCTACGGAGCCCACACAATCGTTTCACACAACAGAACTCACCATCCCAACAGAAATAATCACCTTGACGACTACGACGACAACAGCGCAATCTTCGTCAAAGACGTCAGATTCGATGGATGATTTGACAACAAAAATCACAACATCCACGTCCACAACTGAGATGCCGACAACGACAAACTCTAAGACGACATCGACCACCCAAAAACAAACAACAACCACGAAAAAAACAACGGTCACGACCACCACAAAACCACCTTCGACGACCACCACGACGACGACTCAACCTTCCTCAACAAAGCCTCAAGGAAGGCCTATCAATCACAAAAATATGGTGGACATGATCAACGAGGAAAGAGCTCGAATTGGAAATACCGTGCGGGTAAGCTACGGCGACGCGACGTTACAAAAAATCGCAGACATACGCACGAAAGAACAAGAGCGTTTATTCGGCCATACGCGCCCAATGCCCTGCCCCGGCTGTGATTACTGCCATGGCGAAAAAGACTGCATTGCGGCTGAAAACGTATGGATATCGGAGACTTACGGTGATAAATACCGGATGGGAGGTTGTGCTTGCCGTGGCATCCCCACGTCATGGACTGTGGAAGATTTGTTGGAATACATCAAAACATCACCGGGCCACTACAACCAAATGTTTAAGGCCACGTGGACAAAATTTGCCTACGGGACACACCCGTCTGGGCTGAGCTCTAACTACATTTATTTTAACTACGGCAGATAGTCCTAAAAAAGATCTGATCGTACTTGGGAAAGCGGCCTTCGGGCCGTTTTTCATTTGCAAAAAATGAAGGAGAACAAAATTAAATGAAACATCAGAAAAATCTCCCACTTGGGAGAATTGTAAGCACGGCATTTGTGATACTTCTTGCGTTCATGTTGCTTTTCACATGGCTCCCCGAAGGTCAGGTAAATGCTTACACCTATTCGGAACGCACGTCGCTATCGCCTACTGATCTTGGCTGGACAAGGGAACGACTATGGAGGGCCGCTGAAAGGGTCCGCTTACGTGGGAACCAAACGGGTTATGGATATAATCATCCCTTCTCCGGCTCAAGTTGGGGCGGCTTGCAAAACCAAGGGGCCTTTGACTGCGTTCGAAGCGCAACCATGACACTTTATATTGCGACGGCCTCAAAAATTAACAGTGCTTCGAAAACGGTCAATGAAACAGCCGATACCTCGCATACGTACGCATCAAGCACTGGCCTCGTGATGACGGGGACCTATACAGGTGCTCTTGCCTCTGATCTTGCGAGCACCCCGAATCTGTATAAAGAGATATCGAGCGGTACGAACCCTGCCAATTTTAAACCGGGCACAATCGTATTTACGGGTTATACCGATGAGTCAACGTTGACACATGCCATGATTGTTTTGGGAACCATCACTCAAGAAGAGATAGCGAATTGGGGCATACAACCAAGCAACCTTCCAAGCTGGACTGCAAACACCGTCTATCTTCTTAGCATGGTCAGCGGGAGCGCGCCTAATGCAACGTTCCTAAGGCATGGGCGTCTGAATACAACTTTCTATCAACCCGGACATCCTGAGTACGATGCGACGAAGGGTTATTACGTAAAAAGGGCCTTTGAACCGGTTGAAGATGTTCTAGATATTGAACAATTTGGTGGTTTCCGATTCAGAAAGACAGATACCCATGGTAACGCCATTCCAGGTGCGGTGTTTCAGCTAAATCATCCTGTGGGGGCCGTTGAAACGATTAACATGATATCAGGCAGCTACACATCTAACATGGATTATTCTCCCGGCACCTACACGTTGACCGAAACGCAAGCGCCACCGGGGCACGTGCTTGACCCAACGCCTCGAACACTGGTCATCGAGGCAGACGAAATGAACAGTGTCTATTGGGATACGCCGATTACGAACTCGGCGGAGACAGGGCGAATACGCGTGCTAAAAAGAGACGCGTCGACTCATCAAGTTGTTGAGGGCGCTGTCTTTGATTTATCACAATCGAGTAGTTTTCCCGCAAGTAGCACGTATCGGTTGACGACAGGTTCGGACGGCTTTACACCCTACCAAGATTTCCCTGTCCCTCTTGGGACAACCGTCTATGTCAAAGAAGTATCGGTCCCAGCGCCTTACATCATTGATAGCACCGTCAAAGAGGCAACCTTCGTTGTGAACGGGACTACCACAGTCACGTTTGACAATCAAAGAGCGGTGGGACGATTTGAGATTATAAAGCGAAGTGAGGAAGGGCAAGCAATTGAGGGGGCTGTTTTTGAAGTAAAAAATGCAAACAATTCTGTTGTTACCACGCTAACGACAGGGTCAAACGGCAAAGCCTCCACAGGTGAGTTACCCCTTGGCACGTACACGGTTCAAGAAACATTTGTGCCTGAACCGTATATCATCAACCGAGATCCCATTACAGTGGCACTTACTTATGCCAACATGAACACACCGGTTGTGATTTCAACGCGCCAACTTACAAACGAGACCGCAAAGGGTCAAATAGAAGTACTAAAAAAGGACAAGGAGCGAGGCGACCTCATGATCGAGGGCGCGACCTTTCAGCTTCTAGATGAAGACCGGAATCCTGCGATTGATTTTGACGGAAACCCTGTTGGCCCTCTTATCACCGATTCGACCGGCAAAGCCCGTACGAACAATAGACTAAGACTTGGAACCTATATTCTAAAAGAAGTGGGGAACCTTCCCGCCTATCGAATAAACGACACTGAGTACGTCATCCACATCGATTACGCCAACATGGATACACCGCTGGTGATTGTTTCCGAGACCGTTATAAACGATCCAATTCGCGCAAAAATTCAAATTAGAAAACTCGCGCAAGGCTTGGCGGTGCCCATTGAAGGCGTAGAGTTTGAACTCTTGGATGAAGCAGGAGACCCCGCCGTTGATGTCTACGGAACCCCGGTTGGGATCCTTGTGACTGACGTGCATGGGGATGCGATGACGCCTGACCTACGAAGGGGGCAATACACCATCAAGGAACTTGGCGCGCCCGAAGAATATTACTTGAGCGTTGAGTCCCCTGTTGTCACCATTGATTATGATGACGATGGTAAAACGCTTATCCAGCACATTTACAATGAACTTATTGAATTGACGCTACGCATCCGCAAGACCGATGCGGAAACAGGTACACCACTTGCCAACGCGACCTTCCAAGTCTTAGATTCGGACGATAACGTCATCACATTTAAAGTCTATAAAGATGGTGTTCAAGTCGACACCGAAGAACTCACAACGAACGCACAAGGCACCGTGATGACGGTGAGTAAGTTGCCGATTGGCCTTTACCAGGTGGTGGAAATACGCACACCCGATGGATACGCGACGATGGACCCCGTTTTTTTCACTATAACCCGCGATACTCCTTACATCGTCCTGGATCTTCCTGCCGGCAAAACACTCGATGAGGAATTTGAAAATAAGCCCATCACGGTTGAATTATCCAAAAAAGCGATCACAGGTGAGGACGAACTCCCTGGCGCGCACTTGCAGCTATTTGACAAAGATACTCAAGAACTCCTTGATGAATGGATTTCAACGACAGAACCCCATGTCATTAAACGGCTTCTTGTTGGAAAAACGTATATCTTGCGAGAAATGATCGCTCCGATAGGTTACACACTCACAACAGACGTTGAATTTACAGTCCGTGACACAGGTGAAGTGCAAACGGTCACCATGCGCGATGATTACACGCGCGTGGAAGTAAAAAAGATCGATGCCCTAACGGGAGATGCCCTAGAGGGTGTTTCGTTCGAGGTCCAAGATCAAGAGGGCAATACGCTACGCTTCGTAAGAGACGATGTAACAGGCGCTTATCTATTCGCCTTACATGCAAATGAGGAAGGAGAAACGGCACTACTAACGGATATTGATGGGAAGATTGTCATCTTAGGCCTGCCAGAGGGTAGCTATGATCTGATTGAGATAAAGACGAACGATGGCTACAAGAAATTGAAAGATCCGATTCCTTTCCGTGTGACCGACATGTCTGATGAGACTAGCCCTGTTGTTGTTAATGTCGAAAATGAACCAACCGAGGTCATCATTAGTAAAACCGACATAGCTGTCGGTGAACCTGTCCACGGCGCTGTTATTGAAATTTATGATGAACAAGGTGAGCTTGTTAGAAGTATCATCACAGACGAGGCCGGGAATGCAAAGATATTGGGGCTAAAGGCAGGAAAATACACTTTCAAAGAGGCCTTCGCCCCGAACGGCTATGTCCTTAATGAAAACACCTTTGAATTTGTGATTGATGAATATGGCGATGTGACGGGCGCAACCGCATTTACGAATGAGCCGTCCAAAATCCTGATTTACAAAGTTGATGCACAAGATTCAGAGAAAAAGCTCGATGGTGTTGTGTATCAGTTATTTAGGATACGCGAGGGCGAAGAGCCGGAGCTGATCAAATTTAGATTAGTCAAGGGCGTCTATCTTGCAGACAAAGAGGGTGATGTCGTAAACCTTATTACCAATGAAAAGGGTATGATTACCGCTATTGCGCTACCCTTTGGCGAATACAAATTGTACGAAATGAAAGCCTTGCCGGGATACGTGATAAATCCCATCGGCATAGAAATAACCCTCACAGGCGAAAGTTTCATTTACGGACAAGTAGTCGAAAACGGCGAGACTGTTGTCATATTGGAAAAAAAGGACATCTTGACAGGAGACCCGATCTCCGGCGTCGTGATTGAAGTCTATGACGCGGACGGCTTACTTGTTAGAACGGTTGAAACAGACGCAGAGGGCAAGGCAGTTCTCATCGGTTTGCCTACAGGTTCATACGCCTACAAAGAAGTGATCGTACCGCCCGGATACACCATTCGAAGTGAGACGCAGCATTTCGTGATTAATAATGACGGTTCTGTTGATGGGGATTTGGTCCTTTTGAATGAACCAACAGAACTTATCCTCAAAAAAACCTCTAGAGACAAGAACAAGCCGCTTGAAGGCGCTGAATATGAGCTATATGCCCTTACCGAAAAGGGGTATGTACAACTCAGGTTCAAGCTTGTCGAGGGCATCTACATACCTTCAGAGGAGGGTGACATTACAACGTTGATCACGGGTTCAGACGGCACGATTACAGTCCGTTATCTACCTGCGGGCAAATACCGGATCGTAGAAATAAAAGCCCCCAAAGGCTATATAAAATCAGAAGAACCAATTGATGTAGAGATTGTTGAAGACAAAACGCCTCTTTACGTGACAGCGATCAACGAAACAGAAAAACCAAGGACGCCTGTGACAGGTGAGAATATGCCCGTCCAAGGGCCCATTTTGCTTGGATTTTCACTTCTTACCGCCGGACTCGCAACGCTCATCTTTAGAAAGCGGAAAAAGGCTAACAGGCAATAGAAAGGCGTTCTGCGCCCACGACTTAAGTCGTGGGCGCAGAGTAATTAAAACAAAGGGGGTAAAGGATGTGATTGACCTCATTCCTGTAGGAAGTGAAAATGCGATTCTTGTGAAAGATCTGGCGGGACTAACCAATACCAACGAGCGTGCAGTCAAGGCAAAAATTAGATCTTTGCGTATGGATGGACTGCTCATACTGTCCCAAGCAAGCGGTGGTTACTTCTTTCCCTCTAGCGGCAAGAAGGGCATGGAGGAGGCTGAGCGGTATATCAAGATGATGAGACGCCAAATAAGTGAGCGACTGGAAACAATTGAAGCTGCCTCCCAATGGTTGGCCTTGCAGCAAAAGCAACAAAAGGCAAAAAATCACTAGTGAAGTACTTCACTAGTAAATGGAAAGGATATTGATGTGGCAGATTTGAAAACACTCATTTTTGATCTAATCGAAATTGAAGTCATGACTGATGAATTAGAATTATTGATGGCGCACCCTGAAAAATACGTTAAAACCGAGTGGGAAGCAATCAAGCTAAGGGCATTATTTGAATTCATTGATATGACAGAAAAGATGACAGGTGGCGAAGGAGAAACAAGTGTATGATAAGCGACCTCGATAAATACCATTACATCACGGCATACGCGAGCTTATTTGGTGTAAAAGAAGAAAAGGTTGCACAGTACGCACAAGAACATGGGTTGCATTCACTTACTACGCCTAACGCTTCATTACTAACCGGCGCAAAGCAACTAGCAAAGCTTGACGCGTTTAATCGGTTAAGAGACGCCGCAACATCCTTGAAACGGCCTTCGCACATGCTAGATGGTGTAACAGAAGCACTGCATTATATCTGTGACAGGCTTCATCAAGAAAACATTCCCGAAAGAACCTACATCGCAATCTTTCTTAACGCGAGATTACAGGTGACAGGCGATCACCTGTTCCAACTAAACCAAAATCAACTCTATGGGCCAGGGACCCGAGCCATTCTAAGGGAGGCGGTCAAAAATAATGCACCGAACCTGATTGGCGCTCTTGTAAGTCATGATCGCTCGCTAGGGAGTAATAGCGCTGTTATAAACAGGTACAAAACAGCTGTTTCAAACTTACGTGAAGATGCAAAACAAATGGGCATCAACTTATGCGATTCATTTATCGACAACTATTCGATCTATCGTGATGAAATCGTCCCATGGCCCATAAGCGCAACAGAGCTAAGGGGCGGAGAACAAGCCCCTAGCCTTACGTATCCTAGCACGACTTTTGCGAAAGCTTATGCACTAATCGCGGGGATTGACGAAACAAAGATCACCGAATATTTGAAAAACAAAGCAACCATCACGCTTTTGCAAAATCCTCACGAGCTTTTAAGAGGCAACAGGCAAGTCGAAAAGCATAATCAATTAATACGTCTCATGAACTTGATGGCTCTTGCAGAACAGCAAAAGGCGACCATAAATTCTCCTAACGAAGCCGCAAATTATTTTAGAGCTTTGGCAGAAGACATCCATCATCAAGAAACGTTATCAGTACTCTATTTGGATGACGATAATCAGGTCCTCGCCTATAAGGCGATATCAAAGGGTGGCATATCCTCAGCGGTTATCCAACCTCGCGATATTTTTAGATACGCGTTTGAATGCAATGCCACACAAATGATTTTGGGTCATAATCATCCATCAGGAGATGTTGCGCCAAGTGAGGCAGACATCCGATCATTTGAAGCGATAAGGGCCTCAGGGAACGTGTTAGGTCTTAAAGTAATTGATAGTGTAATTGTTTCAGGTGTGAGTGAGCTTGAAATATATTCCGTCGCGCGAGATCACGTGGCACGTGGACACTGGCCCTATAAAACTACCATCGAAAACTCTGATTTAGAGCGCTGATATTCGACACTACTCAGCTATTTGTATCGCGGCCGAAAGGCCGTTTATTTATTTGGAGATTACTAGTGAAGTCCTTCACTAGTAACAACAGCGATCGTTGAAACGCTGTCACAGCCATAAAGGAGAAATACCATGACAATGAAACTAGGCTCAAAAAAAGGAGATGAAAAATTCAATGCCTTGCACGAGCAACTTGAATCAATCGCGGATTCATATGTAGCAGACCCAAAAAAAATTGCAGAGTATCTTCAGTTTGCTTCTCGGTTCTATCTCTACTCCCCGGCCAATACAATGCTAATTCATAGGCAAAACCCACATGCAACTTTTGTTGCAAGTTTCCAGGCTTGGCGATCACAAGGCCACTCAGTGCGTCGTGGCGAAACAGGTATGAAAATATTTGTACCCGTAAATGGCACCTTTTTCAAAGACGCTAGTGGAATCGTTAAACAATTAAGTCAAGCAACTGAAGAAGAAAGAAAACTTGTTAAGGAAAATAAACTTGAATCATGGCAACGTCTGTTATTTAAGATTGGAACAGTCTTTGACATTGTTCAAACGAATGTCCCCTACACAGAGTATCCGAAAATTTTGACGCCAGGAGTGTCGTCTTACGAACACGCAACCATCGCAGAGCGTTTGGCAATTTACATTCAAGAAAATGTATGCGATATAAAGACCGAAAGAACTGAAGGCGCAACAATATTTGGCTCTTTTACGCCCAAAGACAATATCATTCACATCTCCCCTGCCCTCGAAGATACCGCGCGACTTTCAACATTAGCGCATGAATTAGGGCACGCCGTAATGCACAACGCACAGCCTGAGCTATCACCCGTAGAAATGGAGTTTCAAGCGGATGCCTTTTCCATCATGTTGCACCAAGAGCTGGGCCTTGAAGTTAGTGAAGACACAAAGGGTCACCTGGCCCACGTTTTTAATGAAATGAAAAAGACCAGCTATAAGAAGTCAACCCCCGAATACGGGATTGAATAAGGGAAAGAATAAGAAGCAGCGTAGACGCTGGATGGCATTGAACCTTGAAAAATGAATAGGATGTGTGCACGCGAAAGCAGAGCCGCTGAAAAAGGCTCTGCGGGGAAAGATTTGAGCGAAGGGTCAGCGCCTTACTTCATAGGGACGATTCTCGCTCAAAACGGCAAAGAGCAGATAACAAAGTTTTCTGGCCACCGCACCTATAGCAACACTGTGGTGTTTTCCTCTTTTGCGAAGCCGCTGGTAGTAGTCCTTAAGCTCGGGATCTGACCAAGAGGCCACGAATGCAGCGCCCCAAAGAGCCCGCCTTAAATAAGGTGATCCGCGCTTGGAGATGGAAGATCGCTGACCTTTAAATTCACCTGACTCGTTGACGGTAGCGTCCAGACCGGCGTAGGAGACAATCTGCTTGGCGCTTGGGAAACGCTTAATGTCACCGATCTCGGCCAAGATAATCGCTCCGAATACCGGACCTACTCCGGGAAGGGTTGTGACCGGCGACTGGAG
>Ga0265293_10005392_pt1 | contig 21382 bp, 18 predicted proteins | sample Munlanlewell138R_FD_192505 | JGI IMG/M metagenome (GOLD analysis project Ga0265293, IMG submission 192505) | Leachate microbial communities from a municipal landfill in Southern Ontario, Canada - Leachate well 138R | ecosystem: Engineered > Solid waste > Landfill > Unclassified | place: Canada... | reverse complement strand
AGCATAATTATTTTCAACCCCTTGTTACGACTGACTTTTATGCTTCTATTATATCATTTTTTGTTACAAAATTCAACATTTTTACAACAAAAATCCGCCTTGCGGCGGACCTTTGTCTACAGTCTGAGGGGCCGCAACAAAATTGCAGCCCCTTTTAAATATCCTATACGCAAAGGTTTAATTGCTTTCCATCGCTTTTATGTAAAGAGCGCATTCAATTCTTTTTTTCTCCATTTCACATCCTATTTCATAAGGGGTTAAAATATCTTTACCAAAGCTATAAGCGTTCGCATGGCAGCCGCCGCTGCAATAGAACTTCGCCCAACAGCCTTTGCATTTTTCTTTTGTGTATATATTGGCCTTGGCAAAACTTTGCGCGCTTTTTCCGTCAAAATCATTATTATAAACATTGCCCATTAAAAAATCTTTGTTTCCCACAAATTGATGGCATGGATATATGTCTCCTTCAGGGGTGACCGCAAGATATTCACAGCCTGCGCCGCAACCGCTGATTCTTTTTATTACGCATGGTCCCTGCTCAAGGTCAACCATAAAATGAAAAAAGTTAAACCAACGCCCATCGGCGCGCCTACTGACATATTCCTTTGCAAGCCTTTCATATTGCCCGAATATATACGGCAAGTCCTCCTTCTTTATTGAGTATGGCTCGTTTTCGCCACCCACAACCGGCTCTATTGATATTTGCTCAAAACCACAATCCGCAAGGTGCAGCACATCGTTGCAAAAATCAAGATTATTTCGGGTAAAAGTGCCGCGCACATAATAATTATCTTGATTTCTTGAATTTGCCGCCGCCTTTAGCTTCGGCATTATAACATCGTAGCTGCCGTTGCCGTTTACAAGCTTTCGCATTTTATCGTTAACACTTTTTCTGCCGTCAATACTAAGCACAAGGTTATACATATGCTCATTTATAAAATTTAGTTTTTCTTCGTCCAGCAAAACGCCGTTTGTGGTGATTGTAAGGCGAAAGTTTTTATCATATTTCTTTTCCTGCTCTTTTGCATAGTAAACAAGTTCCTTTACAACATCAAAATTCATCAGCGGTTCACCGCCGAAAAAATCAAGTTCAATGTTTTTTCTGCTTGCCGATTTTTCGATAACAAAGTCTATCGCCTTTTTGCCCGTCTGCGCCGACATCACACACCGCTCGCCGCTAAAATTGCCCGTTCCGGCAAAACAATAACCGCATCTCATGTTACAGTCGTGGGACACATGCAAGCAAAGCGCCTTTACAACAGTCTTCTTTTCCGTTGATGCCGCAATATGCTCATATTCGTCATCGGTGTATAACATACCCATTGCACATAAATCCAAAATCTCATCGTAAGCGGATAATATTTCATCTTTACTATATTCGCCGGCAAGCGTATTTAGCGTCTTTTCGGGACACTTTGCCGGCGGCTTGTTATCACATAGCCGCAAAATGTCATACACAATGTTATCCACGCAGTGAACCGCCCCGCTGTTAACATCAACAATAATATTAATTTCGTTAATTTTAAATAAATGTATCAATTTAAGCAACCCTTTTCCTTATTTTAAAGACCTGTAAGCCTTATAAATTATACCACCCGCGATATTTATTGTCAAGATTTTAACGGTTGACTGTTTAAACAAAGCTGTGTTTTGATTGATTTATTGTAAAAAGCAGTATATAATATGATAACAGGCGGTGATTGAAATAAAAGGAAATCTTTTTATAGTTGCAACTCCAATCGGCAATTTAAAGGACATAACCACAAGGGCAATTGAAACGCTGAAAGAGGTTGATATTATTGCGGCGGAAGATACAAGGCACACCCGAAAACTGCTGAACCATTTTAATATCAGCACCCCGCTTACAAGCTATTTTGAGCATAATAAGAGGGCAAAGGGCGAAAACCTGTTACAAAAACTAAATGAAGGCAAAAATATAGCCCTTGTAAGCGATGCAGGAATGCCCGCAATATCCGACCCGGGCGAAGATTTAGTTCAACTGTGCATTGAAAACGAAATAGATTTTACCGTTATACCCGGTGCAACGGCTTTTTCAACCGCCCTTGTTTTATCAGGACTTTCAACAAAGAATTTTTATTTTGTCGGCTTTTTGGATGTTAAAAAAACGGCAAGGCGCAAAACCCTTGAAAGCCTAAAATCGCAACCTGCCACCTTGATTTTTTACGAAGCCCCTCACAAGCTTTTGCGCACCTTGGAGGATATGCTGTCCGTTTTTGGCGACAGAAATATTGCGGTGTGCCGCGAGCTTACAAAAAAATTCGAACAAGTAATTCGAGCGCCCATTTCAAGCATAATTGCGCAATTTAACGAAGTAAAACCGATTGGCGAGATTGTTATTGTTGTTCAAGGCGCGCCTAATTGCGAAACGACTGTTTTTGAAGAAACAGCGGCACAAGCGGTTGAGCTTTTAATGCAAAATTCTAAAATGGATAAAAAAACAGCCATCGCACAAGTTGCATTGCAAAGAAACATCCCAAAAAGAGATGTATATAACGAATTTGAAAAGGAAAAGGGCGGTAAATAACGCCCTTTTTTAATCCTCCTCACAAATAATAAACAACAAGCCTTCTTTTATTTCTACCGATGCAACACCCGAGCTAAAGGCATTGCTTATACCCATGTTTGCGCTTTGGTGCAGCGTTGCATTTTCAAGCGGATATTGCAGCCCGCTTGTTGTAACGCCGCTTACCGTGTCGGTGAGCGGTACTAACGAAATTTTTGAATAAATACTTCGCTTTATTGTTGCTTTCTCGTCTGTTAAAAACGCCTTGCTGCTCTTTGTAACAAGCATTCCCTCAGCGTTGTTTTCCATAATATACTTTAGCGACACCAAAGCGGCAATGCTGTGGTCTATTCTGCCGCCGAAAGAGTTTAATAAAATGATTTCTTTGCACCCGTTTTCAAGCGCATAATCAATGCACAAATGCAGGTCGGTTTTATCTTTGTTCTTGGGGTAAACAATCTTTTTTATACTGCTTGGAACAGCGCCGCTTATCGAGTCCATATCCCCTATCACAATATGCGGCACAATTCCGATTAGCGTAGCGGTGTTATACCCGCCGTCGGCGCATATAATAATATCATCCTTTTCAAATTTCAAGCGCTTATAAAATAAAGCATCGTCCGCCTTTGCATTTACCGCGCCAAAAATCCATCCCCTCATGATATCATGCCCGCCATGGCGGCCTTTTTAAGTTCTGCCGCAGCAACGGATGGGTCTGGAGCGCGAAATATCCCTGTTCCCGATACTATCACATTAGCGCCTAAAGCAACCAGCTTTGCGCAATTTTCGGCATAAATGCCGCCGTCAACTTGCAAATCCTTATCTTTTCCGATTATTTTTCTTATTTTAGGTATGTTCTCCAAAGCTTGCTCCTCCATGCTTTGACCGCCAAAGCCCGGGAAAACCGTCATTTGGAGAACCATCTCCACATCATGCGCAAATTCTTCTATTTTCTCCGGCGGGGTGTTGGGGTTTAGCGCAATTCCCGCCTTTTTGCCAAGCGATTTTATCAGGCTTATGCAATCTTTGGTATTGTCCGGCGATTCTATGTGTATTGTTATAATGTCCGCTCCTGCTTTTGCAAACTTTTCAATATACAAAAGCGGGTTTTCAATCATCAAGTGCACATCAAAAATAATGTCTGATATATTCCTAAGCCCCGCCACCACAGGAACGCCAAAGCTAATATTCGGCACAAAATGACCGTCCATAACATCAATGTGTAACATCTCGGCATGGCTTTGAATGGCTCGTATTTCCTCCCCCAACCTGCTAATATCCGCTGCAAGTAATGATGGTGCAATTTTAATCATGACATATCCCTCCGTAAAACGCTTATTTTTCCCATTCCTTAATGGTTTTTAAAAAATTGTACATATTTTCATAACTCTCATACCGTGTTTTTGAAATTTCTCCTTTTGTAACAGCATTATATACGCCGCAATCGTCTGCTTTAACCCCTATATGGGCACAATCGGAAAACTTACATTCCCCGACATTGGCAAACTCCCTAAAATAATTCTCCAACTCGTTTGCTTTAATATCATCCACCTCAAGCAACGAAAAGCCGGGAGTGTCTATAACGAATTTTCCATTGCCCAAAGGTAAAAGCTCGGTGTGGCGGGTTGTATGCCTCCCCCTATTTGTTCTGCCTACCTCGCCTGTTTCAAGGTTAAGCCCAAATCTGTTTAAAATGCTCGATTTGCCCACGCCGGAATTTCCCGCAACTGCTGTTATCCGACCCGTCAGCAAGGCTTTTAGCTTGTCAATGCCTATATTTGCTTGCGCACAGGTTTTCACTGTTTGAAAGCCTGCCTTTTTATATATTTCAACTATTTCGTCCGGCAATGCCAAATCTATTTTATTGACGGCTATAATAATTTCAATTTTTGCATACTCGGCAGTTGCAATCAGCTTATCAATCATTAAATAATCCGGTGATGGGCTTTCGGTTGAAATGACGATAACCAGCATATCTATGTTTGACACCGGCGGACGAATTAAATAATTCCGGCGGCTTTCAACTTCCTCTATCGCCCCCTCATATGGGTTTTTATTCGTTACGCGAATTTTAACCCTGTCGCCCGTGACCGGGGTAATATTTTCTTTCCTAAGCCTGCCGAGCGCCCTGCACTCCGCAACGCCGTCATCTGTCGCCACATAGTAAAAACCGCCTATCCCCTTAGTTATTATTCCACAAATCATAAAGCCACCGGCATGGTGTGCGAAAGCGAGTCATCATAATAAATCTCAAGCGCCACCGAATCCTTCCCCGAAATTGTTATATTAAACGCACCTTCGGTTTTTGTATGCACCGCTTCATGAATTGTCAACCCATCGGCAACAACCTTTATTTTGGTTTTTTCCCTGTCTTGCGGCACAGTTATGGTTACCGTTTTTGTTTTTTGCTGTTCTCCCTTGCTGACAAAAAGGTCAACCCTTGAATATGCCTTTACTTCAGTGTTGGCAGGCACGCTTTGGTCGGTAACGGTTCCCACCGACTTGCTGCTGTAAACTTCTGTTATGTCGCCTTCCAAAAGATTATTGTCCGATAAAATTTTTCGCGCAAGCTGCACATTTAACTCAACCAAATTCGGCACCAATGTTTTTTGCTCTCCCGCACCGCTGCTGACATACAAAGTCACGGTATCCCCTTCTTTGACGGTCGAATTGGCGCCGGGGCTTGTTCGGGTTATTATTCCTTCGGCTATTGTGTCGCTTTCTTCCCGCTCCTCTTTAACAATAATCCCCATATCCTCAAGCGCAAGCTTTGTTTCAAAAAACCCTTTTCGCTCATAATTTGAAAGCCTTATTTCGTCCAAACCCTTGCTGATTATAACCTCAATTTCCAAAGGCAATTTAACCGGCTTGCCCGCCCGCGGGTTTTGAGATGTAATTTTACCTTCTCCGTATTCACTGCTGCTTACCGTTTGAATAGGGGTGATTGTAACATTTTGTTTTTTATACAAATCTTTTATATCCTCATATGTCTTGCCAAGCAAATCGGGCACCTCTATTTCATCCGCACCAACATTCCCAAACATTCCCGGATATAAAATTGAGGCAACCCCTATAACAAAAGCGGCAACTAAAACCAATGCCGTAATTGTTGCCCAAACAACAACCTTTTTGTTTTGTTTGCCGTCCTCTTTGACGGTATGCGCATTATATGCCCCGCTGCCCGTCTTTTTTATCGGGGGGGTATCAACAGGCACAACCGGTATCTTTTTTGTCCGGTCATTTTCATTAATTTCTATCGTTGTAATTTCCGATTCCGGGTTGGTTTTAGCCCGCTCCAAATCACGAAGCATATCGCTTGCCGATTGGTACCTCTTTGTTTGGTCTTTATTCATTGCTTTTAATATAATATTTTCAACCGCTAACGGAACTGCAATATTATGTTCTTTTGGCGGAATGGGGGTTTCTTGTATTTGCTTTATTGCAATTGAAACGGTATTACCGCCGACAAACGGAAGCTTTCCGGTTACCATTTCGTATAACACAATACCGAGCGAATATATATCGCTTTTAAAATCGGTGTATCCCCCTCTTGCTTGCTCGGGAGATAAATAATGCACGCTGCCCATAGTGCTGCCGGTTATGGTTGCGGAAGATGCCGTTGCCGCTCTGGCAATGCCGAAATCCGTCACCTTTAAAACATGGTCGGCGGTTATTATTATATTTTGTGGTTTTATATCACGATGCACTATGCCGCTGTTGTGCGCGCAAATGAGCGCCCTGCATATTTGAAGGGCAAAATCAGCAGACTGCTGCCAACTTAAAATTTTATTTTCTTTGATATAATCTTTTAATGTCAGCCCCTCAATATATTCCATAACTATATATTCAATGCCATCTTCCCGACCCACATCGTATATGCTCACAATATTTTGATGCGACAGCGCCGCCGCTGCCTGCGCTTCAATGTTAAAACGAGTTAAAAATTCGTTATCTTTTGCAAACTCCGGGCGTAGAATTTTCACCGCAACAAAACGGTTTAAAAGCCGGCAACGCGCCTTGTAAACGTTTGCCATGCCGCCTTCCCCGATTTGTTCTATAATTTCATATCTTTTACCTAATACCCTACCTATCACTCAAATCCCCCCTTAAACCTTAATCAAAACAATGGTGATGTTGTCTGTGCCGCCGCTGCTGTTTGCCATGTTAACAAGCTTTGTCACAGCATCATCCAAACCCATTGCTTTTACAACAGCCTCAATTTCGCTGTCTGAAACGAAGGATGTAAGCCCATCGGTGCATAACAAAATATAGTCACCCTCTTTGATATTTACTGTGCAAACATCAACATCTATTGTGCTTTCGGTGCCGATTGCCCGTGTTATCAAGTTTTTTTGCGGATGCGTTTTTGCCTCTTTGGGCGTTATGGTTCCGCTTTCTATAAGCTGTTGCACTATCGAATGGTCGTTTGTAAGCTGCCTAAGCCCTAATTCCGTAAGGTGATAGGCTCTTGAATCGCCAACATGAGCAACATACGCCACAGCCCCTTCAAAGTAGCACAGCACCGCCGTAGTGCCCATGCCCTCAAGCGAAGGGTCGTTTATTGACATATTGTATAAAGCTTTGTTTGCATCCGCTATTGCGCCTTTTAGCAGGGAATCAACCCCGAAAGCCTGTTGCGCCAAATTAGTTTTTATAATTTCAATTGCGCACCTGCTTGCGGTTTCACCGCCTTTATGACCGCCCATACCGTCTGCAACAATGCACCAGTTTTCCCCAACATAATAATTATCTTGGTTGCTTTTCCTTTTCCTGCCCACATCGGTTATAACACTATAATTTTTCATGCAAAACTCCATCCCTTTCCAACGGCGAACAATCGCCTGTTTTGAGCCTTATATCGTTTTGCCAATGCCTAAGAGCTGTGCGGCGTTGTTATACATTATCGCATCAAGCTCGTCTTTCGTAAAGTCCATTGACTTCATATACAAAATATCGTGTTGCTGGCTGCCCCAAGGAGAATCTGTGCCGAAAAGACACTTATTTACTCCGTGCGCTCTTATAATGCGCATAAGCCTTTCATCGGTGAGCCGTTTGAATGTGAAGCTTATGTCAAAATAAATATCGGCGCCTACTAAATAATCTTCAACCTCATCCCAGCAACCATAGCCGCCGGTATGCGCAAAAATTAATTTCGCCCCCCTCATGCTGTCAATTAGTTTTCTTGCGGCTTTCGGGCGGCAATGAACCGGGTCGGCAAGACCAATGTCAATGCCGCTGTGGAACAAGACCATCAGCCCAAGCGAGGCAGCATGCTCAACTATCGGAAAAATCTTTTTATCGTCTATAAAAAACCGCTGATAGTCGGGATGCAGTTTTACGCCCTTCAACCCAGCCTTCGCAATATAGTTGAGCTCCGCACGCCAATTATCCGATGCGGGGTGTATGCTTCCGAATGAAATTATGCCGTCTTTGCCTGTTACTTGCACGGCATAGTCAGCAATTGTCCGCGCCTGTCCCGGACGAGTTGCAACGGGGAGGGTTACGCTAAAGTCGATACCCGCTTTTTTCATTGAGCATTTCAACCCCTCGACAGTTCCGTTGGTGTATGGGGTAATTCCGGCGCCGGCGCTCAATTTGTCAAGCGTTTTTGCCGCCATTGTCGAAGGAAATACATGAGTGTGAAAATCTATAACCATTACGGCTCTCCTTTTCGATTTTTTATAGCGTCGGTAGCCAAGGTATCGCACCTTTCGTTTTCCGGATGCCCGGTATGCCCGCGCACCCATTCAAATTCTACTTTATGTTTTTCAATCAGCTTAATAATTTTCTCCCAAAGGTCGCTATTCGGCACCGGTTCTGTTTTTGTTTTCATCCAGCCTTTATCCCTCCATCGGTACACCCAGCCCTTGGTTATTGCATCCGTTAAATATTTTGAATCGCTGCAAAGCAATACGCTGCACCTTTCCTTTAGTGCAGACAAACCCTCAATTGCGGCGGTCAGCTCCATCCTGTTGTTTGTGGTGGCGCTTTCATAACCGCTGAGCTCCTTTTCGGCGCCGTTATAATTCAAAATAACGCCCCACCCGCCCGGGCCGGGGTTTCCGCTGCAAGCGCCGTCGGTATATATTTTAACATGTTTCAAATCTTCACCGCCTTGCCAAATGAAATAATGGCATTATTATCCCATATAATTTTACCACAAACAATCACCCTTTACAAGATGTTAAAAATATTGTAAAATGATATATGGACATGCCCGCTTGGGCGTGCCAAACAGAAAGGATTGGTAAAATGAACAAACAAAATTATGACGACAGCTCCATCTCCTCGTTAAAGGGTGCGGATAGAGTCAGAAAACGCCCCGGCGTTATATTTGGGTCGGACGGTATTGACGGATGTTGTCACAGCGTTTTTGAAATTTTATCAAACTCAATAGACGAAGCGCGCGAAGGTTACGGAAATGTTATCACAGTAAGGCGTTTTCGTGATTACACAATAGAAATTACCGATAACGGGCGCGGCATACCGGTAGGTTTTAACGAAAAAGAAGGACGCTTTAATTGGGAACTTGTTTTTTGCGAGATGTATGCAGGCGGAAAGTACAATAACAACAGCGGCAACAACTACGAATATTCCCTTGGGCTAAACGGGCTTGGCGCTTGCGCAACGCAATATACCGCCGAGTTTATGGATGTTGAAATTGTACGAGATAAGCAGCGGCATTTTTTGCGTTTTGAAAAAGGCGAAAATGTTGGGGGGCTGCAATCGGAAGAAATAAGAAGCACCGCAACCGGCACCAAAATAAAATGGCGCCCCGATATAGATGTGTTTACCGACATAGATATTCCGCTCGAATATTATTTAAGCGTGCTTAAAAAACAAGCGGTTGTCAATTCGGGCATCACTTTTAAACTTTTTGACGAAAGAGAAGACGGCACATTTGATGAATACGCTTTTATATATAAAGATGGAATTGTTGATTATGTCAAAGAGTTGGGCGGCGACACGAATATTACCGATGTGCAGTTTTTTGAAGCGCAGCGGCAAGGGCGTGACCGAGATGACAAGCCGGAATACAAAGTAAAACTTTCGGTTGCTTTTTGCTTTAATAACGATATAAATTTAATAGAATATTACCATAACTCCAGCTTTTTAGAGTACGGAGGCTCTCCCGATAAGGCGGTTAAAAGCGCCTTTGTCGGCGTGATTGACCAGTTTTTAAAAAACAATAACAAGTATAATAAAAACGAAAGCAAAATTTTGTTTGCCGATGTTGCGGACTGTCTGCTGTTGGTGAGCAGTTCGTTTTCAACCGTAACAAGCTACGAAAATCAAACAAAAAAATCGATAAGCAATCGATTTATCCAAGATGCTATGACAGATTTTTTGCGCCATCAGCTTGAGGTTTACTTTATTGAAAACAAGCCGGATGCCGAAAAAATTGCCGACCAAGTGTTGGTTAACAAGCGCAGCAGGGAAAGCGCCGAAAAACAGCGCGTCAGCGTTAAAAAAATGCTTAGCGGCAACAACGATGTTTTAAGCAGGGTTCAAAAATTTGTCGATTGCAGAACAAAAGACAAAGAAATAAGCGAGCTTTACATAGTTGAAGGCGATTCAGCGCTCGGCTCGTGCAAGTTGGGGAGGGACGCGCAGTTTCAGGCAATTATTCCGGTGAGGGGTAAAATTTTAAACTGTTTAAAAGCGGATTACAACAGAATTTTTAAAAACGATATAATACTTGATTTGATAAAGGTGCTCGGGTGCGGTGTTGAAACAAAATCAAAGCACAATAAAAACTTTAACACCTTTGAGCTGGAAAATCTAAGATGGAGCAAGGTTATAATTTGCACCGATGCCGATGTTGACGGCTATCAAATAAGGACGCTTATTTTAACGATGTTTTACAGGCTTATGCCCACCCTAATTAAAGAGGGGTTTATTTATATTGCAGAGTCGCCCCTTTACGAAATTACATCCGGAAACAAAGTGGAATTTGCCTATAATGAAAGCGAAAAAATTAGGATTACCGAGAAGCTCACAAGCAAATACACCATACAGCGCAGTAAGGGGTTGGGTGAAAACCAGCCGGAAATGATGTGGCAAACAACAATGAACCCCAAAACACGCCGCCTTATAAAGGTTATGCCGGAAGTAGACGCATCTCTCACAGCCGCAAAGTTTGAATTGCTTCTTGGCGATAACCTGCAAGGCAGAAAAAATCATATTGCAAAAAACGGTATGAAATATATTAGCTTAACGGATGTCAGCTAAAGGAGCGGTGCAAAAAATATGTTTGATTATATAAAAGGCAATCTAACTGCAATTTACGATACAAATGCGGTTGTTGATATTTCGGGAATCGGGTATAAAATAATAACAACTTCAAAAAGCTTACAAGGTGTAAAAACAGGCGATAATATAATGTTTTACACCTATCTTCACCTGCGAGAAGATATTATGGATTTATACGGCTTTACCGACCTGCACGAGCGCTCAACCTTTATGCTTTTAATATCGGTAAGCGGTGTTGGTCCAAAAGCCGCAATAAGCCTTTTGTCGGCATTGGAGTCTGAAAGCTTGGCGCTTGCCGTTATATCGGGCGATGTTAAAACAATCACAACCGCACCCGGCATCGGTCAAAAGCTTGCTCAAAGAATTGTTTTGGAATTGAAAGATAAAATTAAAGCGTCATATATTGCTCACGAGGGCGCCGTTGTCGAGCAGCCCAACGCAACGCTTGAATCTGAGGCGGTTGAAGCGTTGATAGGTCTTGGCTACACTCCGTCCGTTGCGGTAAAAGCAATAAAAAGCGTTGAAAAAGGCTTGTCGCTGGAAGAAACGATAAAAAAAGCGCTTTCGCAAAATGCGATGTAGCGCTTATCATAAATTTTTCATTTGTACCTTTTTTGCGGCTACCAACTTCTACTGCTGCCTCCGCCGCCCGAACTGCCGCCGCCAAAACCGCCACCGCCGCCAAAGCCGCCGCTGCCAAACCCTCCGCCGCCGGAATTCCCTCCTCCTTTTCCTCCTCGGTCCCTTCCCAAAAGAAGTCTGAAGAAAAAAACTTTTAACAAAAACCCGGTAACTTTTCCTTTAAGAAAAATAATATCAAGTATAAATGCAACAGCAATAATCAACCCAAGCACCCTCCCCGAACGGTCATCTCCCGCCGTTGAAGTCGGAGTAGGATTTGAAACATCGGATAATGTCACATCATACTCCGCCGCAACTTCCATTGCAAGAACATTCTGCGTATTTATAATTGCTGTATCATAATCGCCTTTTGATAAGTGGGGAATAAGGTATTCATCTTGAATTTGACCTGTTTTGCCATCCGGCAACCGCCCTTCAAGCCCATAACCCACTTCAATTCTGCTCTTTCTGTCATTTATTGAAAGCAGCAACAAAACGCCGTTGTCTTTGCCTGACTGACCTATACCCCATTGCCTGAAAAGGGCGTTTGAATAGTCCTCAACAGCTGCGCCGTCAAGCGTTTTTACTATAACAACCGCTATTTGCGCACCGGTTTTTTGCTCCACCTGCGCGGCGATACTTGCAACTTTTTGCTTGGTATCGGCGTTCAAAATGTTGGCATAATCACTAATGTAATTATTTATGGGAGAGGGAATTGAAATTGCAAAAACAACGGTTGCAAAGCTGAGCGTAAACAATAAAGCGCAAAACCGTAAACAACTGTGTTTTTTCAAAATGCCTCTCCCCTTCATATTTTGTCCTTTCCGACAAGCCTTATTCAATATAATTAAAACTTAACTTGCGGAGTTTGCTGAGATGCCTCGTCTGCTTGGAAATAATCCCGCTCCCCAAAATTAAAAATCCCTGCAATTATGTTTGACGGAAACCGTTTAATTGAGGTGTTATAAAGCTGAACCGCCTCGTTATAATCTTTTCGCGCAAAGGCGATTCTATTTTCCGTTCCCGCAAGCTCATCTTGCAACGCTCTGAAGTTTTGGTCTGCCTTAAGCTGCGGATACGCCTCGCTTATGGCAAGCAGCCTGCCCAAGGCGCCCGAAAGCTGTGCATTTGCTTCTGCCGTATCATCAACGCCGGAAGCGCCTATCAAGCGTGACCTTGCCTGCGCAACCTCAGAAAATATTGATTCTTCGTGTGCGGCATATCCTTTAACCGTTTCAACCAAGTTCGGAATTAAATCCGCCCTTCTTTGAAGGTTGTTTTGCACTTGGCTCCACATGCCATTTATATTTTCGTTTGCCGACACCAATGTATTGTATTTTCCCGCTATGCTTGAAACAAACATAAGCAAAATAACAATTATTATTGCCGCAATAATCCAGCCCTTTTTTATTTTAGCCATTTTCGTCTCCTTTCAACCCTATTACTTTATCCAGCTCATCATTTTTCTAAGTTCTTTTCCAACCTTTTCAACCTGATGTTCGCTTTCAATTCTTCTCATTGCAAGAAAATGCGGTCTGTTAACTTGGTTTTCGGCAATCCAGTTGCGTGCAAAGGTACCGTCTTGAACCTCGGATAAGATTTTTTTCATTTCTTTTTTCGTTTCCTCTGTAATAATTCTTTTACCCGTGATGTAGTCGCCATATTCCGCCGTATCGCTTATGGAATACCGCATATTTCCAAGACCGCCTGCCACAACCATATCTATTATAAGCTTCATTTCATGAACACACTCAAAATATGCGCTTTCCGGCTGATAACCTGCCTCAACAAGCGTTTCAAACCCGCATTTCATCAAAGCTGTAACGCCGCCGCATAAAACCGCTTGCTCACCGAATAAATCTGTTTCCGTTTCCTCTTTAAAGGTAGTTTCCAAAATTCCCGCCCTTGCGCCGCCTATCCCCGCAGCCCATGCAAGCGCTGTTTCCATTGCTTTTCCTGTGGCGTCTTGATAAACCGCAACAAGGCAAGGAACGCCTTTGCCTTCCAAATACTGACTGCGCACCGTATGCCCCGGGCCTTTCGGTGCAATCATCACAACATCAATGTCTGCCGGCGGTTTAATCTGATTGTAATGAATATTAAAACCATGCGCAAAAGCAAGGGTTTTGCCTGCATCCAATGCTTTTTCAATGCTGTCATAATAAAGCTTTGCCTGTTTTTCATCCGGCACAAGTATCATTATAACATCGGATGATTTTGCCGCATCTGCTGCCGTTGCAACCTTTAAGCCCGTATCTTCGGCAGCTTTCCACGATTTGCTGCCCTCATACAGGCCCACCGTTACATCAAATCCGCTGTCTTTTAAATTCAAAGAGTGTGCATGCCCTTGGCTTCCATAGCCTATTACCGCAATCTTTTTCGCCTTTAAAGAAGCTGTGTTACAGTCTTTTTCATAATACATCTTTGCCATTTTATACTCCATTCCGCCGCTGTGCATCGGCTTTTAATTTTAATACTTTCCCCACAAACACAGTAAATATAATAGGGTAAATTATTTGTCAAGCGTTATTACATTGGTGCCCCGTTCCACCGATATCATGCCTGTTTTAACCATCTCCTCTATTCCAAACGGTGAGAGCAAATCAATCATAGCCTGTAATTTGTCCGTTGAGCCTGTAATTTCAAGCGTGATTGTTTTATGCGAAACATCAATAATGTTAGCGCGAAAAATATCAACTATTTGAATTATGTCAGCGCGGGTTTTGCCGTCTGCCGCAACCTTAATCAGCGCAAGCTCACGGCTTACCGTTTCGTCCTCTTTTAACCTTTTTATTTTAATAACATCAATAAGTTTGTTAAGCTGCTTCGACACCTGCTCCACAATGTATTCGTCTCCGTTTACAACAATAGTCATTCGCGAAATTGTTTCGTCATTTGTTGTGCCCACCGCCAATGAATCAATGTTAAAACCCCTTCGGCTGAACAAGCCGGATATTCTGCTTAAAACACCTGCCCTGTTTTCAACTAACACGGATAAAATATGCTTAGTCATGGTCTTTCCTCCTTTTCAAAACATTTTAACACCTTTTAACAGCTTTGTAAATAGCCGATGCCCAATAATTCAGCACATTTATATAAAACTTGCAAACCTATCCGCTATCTTTTTTGTTTCAAATTTAACCCTCTCCGTATCAATAGTCTTTAGCTCACGATTTTCCATCAAAAATTCGCCCGCCACCATAACGCTGTCAACATCCGCAGCCTGCGCGCTGTATACAATTGCTGACATGGCATTGTAATAAGGGGTTAAATGCGGTTTGTCCGTATCAATAATTATTAGGTCGGCACACCAGCCCCGGCGCAGTATACCGCAATTTTTAATTCCAAGCGCATTAGCGCCGTTTACCGTACCCATTTTTAGCGCCTCAAAAGCAGATACTTCTGTTGGATTTTCATTTACACCCTTTTGCAAAAGTGCGGCCAGATGTATTTCCTCAAACATATTTAGGTTATTGTTGCTTGCCGCACCGTCTGTCCCAAGCGCCACGTTTATTCCTTCGTTTAAATATTTGCCTATCGGCGCAATACCGCTTGCAAGTTTTAAATTGCTTGTGGGGTTAGATGCAATATGAATTTTTTTATTTTTATAAATGCTTATGTCGTCATCAGTCAAATAAACGCTGTGGGCGGCAATCGTTCTTGTATTAAAAAACCCACAACTTTCAAACAGCTCCGTTGGCGTCATTTTATATTTTTTAACGCAATCAACATTTTCGCCTCTTGTTTCGGATATGTGAAGGTGCACCCCGCAATTTAATTTTTCGACAGTTTGGGCAATAAACTTTAAATATTTTTTTGTGTTTGTGTAAACCGCATGGGCAGACATATCAATAATAATTTTTCCTTGTGCGGCATTGTTAAATTCGCTGTAAAGGTCTAAGGCTTGCCTCATGCGGCTGTCCTTTTCAAAATCAGCGCAATCATCAAAACATTGCAGCGCACGGCAAATATTCGCTCTTTGTCCGCTTTCCATAACCGCACGAGCGGTGCCTGAATTTGAAAAATACATATCAGCAAAAGCCGTCGTTCCGCTTGCAATCATTTCCCAGCAGCCAAGCATGCTACCCCAATAAACATCTTGCTCCGTCAAGGTTTCCTCGGCAGGAAATATTTTGTCAAACAGCCAATCGCGAAGGCTCAAATCGTCCGCATAACAACGAAGAAGGGTCATGGGCGAATGGGTATGGGCGTTTATAAGCCCCGGCATAACAATATTACCGTTGACATTCTTTACCCTATCAGGTGTAAAGCTATTCGACTTGCCAACAAACTCAATTACATTACCCTTTATACCGATGTCGCCTTTTAAAATAGGGTTTTTTTCGTCCATTGTTATTATTTGCGCATTTTGAATTAGTGTGTTAATAGCCGAACCCAAAAAATTAGCCCCCCATTGCTTACTGCGGTATTTTTTCTATTATCAAACCAATAAGTTTGGAAAAATGACTTTTGCTTTTTTTGCCCGTTTCCAACACTTCTTCCGCCGTCAACGGTTTATCCGTCATTCCTGCCGCCATATTTGAAAGAAGCGAGATGCCCAGCACATCAAGACCGCAATGCGATGCGGCTATAACTTCACCAACTGTTGACATTCCCACAGCATCCGCACCAAGTGCGCTAAGCGCTTTTATTTCAGCGGGCGTTTCGTAAGACGGACCCGGCATAAAGGCATAAACGCCCTCTCTAAGGGTAATTCCAAGCCCGTATGCCACTTCCTTTGCAACATCTCTTAAGGCGGGCGTGTACGCCGCACTCATATCATTAAAACGAGGACCAAAACGCTCGTCATTAGCCCCTCTTAGCGGGCTGTCGCTTGTCATTTTTATATGGTCGGTAATAAGCATTAAATCGCCCTGCTCGAAATCATTATTAATACAGCCTGCGGCATTTGTCATTATAAGGGCTTTAACCCCCAAAAGTTTAAACACCCAAATGGGAAATGCGCATTGCTCCATTGAATACCCTTCATAATAATGAAACCTTCCGCACATTGCAATTACATATTTGCCTTTAAGCTTTCCAAATACAAGCTTTGATTGATGCCCCAATGCAGTTGCGGAGGGGAAGTTGGGTATTTCCTCATACGGTATTTCAACCCTTTCCTTAATCTTTTCGTGATAAGAATTAAGACCCGAGCCTAAAATTATAGCTGTATGGGGTATCACCTTTGTTTTGCCTAAAATATATTCTGCGCTTTGTGCAGCCCTATCGTATGCCAACATAATTTTGTCATCTCCTTTTTGTATTCGCAATATAGTGCGGCAACAGCTATTTGAAATATTTAACTCCCGCCTCAAAAAGCCTTTGATTCTTTTCGCCAACTATATTTTTTGCAACATTTTTTCCTATGCGCTCTGAATGCCCCGTTTTACCAAAAACGCGCCCATCCGGGCTTGTTATTCCTTCAATGGCAAAAGCCGAGCCAAAAGGATTGTATTTTATATCGCAAGTTGGGTTGCCAAGCAAATCAACATATTGGGTTGCAATTTGACCGTTTTTGGACAGTCTTTCAACTTCTTCCTCGGTTGCAACAAATCGCGCTTCCTTACTTGAAACCGCAATAGTGTGTGTATCCCCCACATTTGTACAATTAAGCCATGGGGAAAGGTTTGAACACACCGTTGTTTGAACCATCGTTGATACATGACGCCCCAGGGTGTTGCAGGTTAGCGCCGGGTATGGCTTATCAAAGTTTTGTATCTTTCCGTAAGGAACAAGCCCAAGCCGTAAAAGAGCCGAAAACCCATCTCCGATACCAAGCATTAAGCCATCGCGTTTATAAAGCAGTCTGTTAATTTCCTCCGCTATTTTCGGATTTTTTAACATTGACACAATGAACTTGCTTGACCCTATTGGCTCACTGACTGCACCCGCCCCGCCGGAAAGCATTACAATTTGGCTTGCGGCTATATACTTTGCCATTTTGTCGATGGATAATTCGACATCCTCCACCGTCATGTTGTTCATTACAAAGGTTTCAACTTCCCCACCTGCATTTTCAAACGCTTTTGTTAATTCATATTCACAATTAGTTCCGGGGAAAATCGGTATAAAAACTTTAGGAGTTGCCTTTACCGTTGCAACCGATTTGTTTGATTTATAGCTAAACCTTTCACATTCAGAGCTTTTTGTTCCCTCACCTGTTGTAAAGACCCCTTCAAGCGGCTGTTGCCAATTTTTTATGGCTGTATCAAGAGAAAGTTCAAACCCCTCGCCGCTTATTGATTTACCGCCGGTTATGCCAAGCAACTTGCCTAACTCTGCATCATCGGCAAGTTCAAGCACGATTGAACCGAAATGCGGATAAAACAATTCCTTTTCATCAATTTTTAAAAGCTTTATGCCGATTTTATTTCCAAAACACATTTTTGAAAGCGCTTCGCACAATCCGCCGCCTGTAACCGCATATGCCGATAGCACCTTCCCTTGCTTTATCAAACTATAAACTTCCTGATATTTAGATGCCAAATCGTCAAGGTCAGGCAGTTGATTTTCATCTGTTTTAATCTTTACAACAGTTACGCGGCTTTCTTCTTTTTTAAATTCGCCCGATATAATATTATCGCTGTTTTCACAAGCCACCGCAAACGAAACAAGGGTGGGCGGAACATCAATGTCGTTAAACGAGCCCGACATGCTGTCTTTTCCTCCGATTGATGCGATTTTTAGCTTTGTTTGAACATGATATGCGCCAAGCAACGCCGCCAAAGGCATTCCCCAACGCTTTTCGTCAACGCCGAGGCTTGGGAAGTATTCTTGAAAAGACAAATATGCGTTTTTATAGTCAACCCCTGCCGCAACCAACTTTGAAAGGGATTCCACAACGGCATATATTGCACCGTGGAAAGGGCTTTCGCTTGACAAGTGCGGGTTATAGCCATATGCCATAACGCTTGCGGCATTTGTTTCGCCCTTTAATACAGGGATTTTAGCTGCCATCACCTGTGTCGGAGTAAGCTGATGTTTGCCGCCAAACGGCATTAACACAGTAGCCGCGCCTGCCGACGAATCAAACTGCTCAACAAGCCCCTTTTGACTGCATATATTTATATCGGAAAGAGTTTTGAGCCAATGCCGCGAAACATCATCAATTTTTCGGCTTGCAAAAAAGCTTTCACAATGCGCTTTGCTTGCAACGGCGCTTGTCCTTTTTTCAGCGCCGTTAGTATTTAAAAAGTCTCTGCTTATATTTACAATGTTTTTGCCTCTCCAGCTTATTATAAGCCGATTACTGTCCGTTACCTCTGCAACTGCTGTTGCTTGCAAATTTTCGCTTTGCGCCAAAGATATAAAGTTATCTGCATCTTTACGCCGCACCACAACCGCCATTCGCTCTTGCGATTCCGATATTGCAAGCTCTGTTCCCGAAAGACCGTCATATTTTGTCGGCACATTGTCTAAATTAATTAAAAGCCCATCCGCCAATTCGCCTATTGCAACACTAACGCCGCCAGCCCCAAAATCATTACAACGCTTTATAAGGCGCGTTGCATTCGGGTTTCGGAAAAGTCGCTGTATTTTCCTCTCCTCAACGGGGTTTCCCTTTTGAACTTCGGCGCCGCAAATTTCCGCCGAATCTTCGGTATGCGCTTTTGACGAACCGGTTGCCCCGCCGCAGCCGTCTCTGCCTGTTTTAGCGCCAAGCAGTATAACAACATCACCGTTTTCGGGTGTTTCGCGCACAACATTATATTTTGGAGCGGCGGCAATAACCGCCCCCAATTCCATTCTTTTTGCAACAAAGCCCTCATGATATATTTCCTTTACAAGCCCTGCAGGAACGCCTATTTGGTTTCCGTATGAGCTGTATCCCTTTGCCGCAGTCGTGGTTATGGCGCGCTGTGCAAGCTTGCCGCTAAGGGTTTGGTCAATGGGTGTCCGTGGGTCACCGCTGCCGGTTACACGCATCGCCTGATACACATATGCCCGACCGGAAAGCGGGTCGCGTATTGCGCCGCCAAGGCAGGTAGCCGCGCCGCCAAACGGTTCTATTTCGGTTGGATGGTTATGCGTTTCGTTTTTAAACATAACATACCATTCTTCAATTTTGCCGTCAACCTCAATGTCAACCTTAATACTGCATGCATTTATTTCTTCCGATTGGTCAAGCAGGGGGAGTTTTCCCTCTTTTTTAAGCTTTTTCATGGCAAGCGTTGCAATGTCCATAAGCGTTATATTTTTTTGAACACCGCCATACACCTTTTTTCGGTCATTCAAATATTGGTCATAAACCTGCTTTGTAATATCATCTTGAAAAGCCACATTTTCAAGAGTTGTTAAAAATGTCGTGTGACGGCAATGGTCAGACCAGTAAGTGTCTATCATCTTTATTTCGGTTGTTGTTGGGTTTCGTTTTTCATCATTTTTAAAATAGTTTTTGCACAGCTCCAAATCATCCACATCCATGGCAAGACCAAAGTCGTCACCAAATTTGGAAAGCTCATCTCGATTTTTATCGATAAACCCATCAATCGTTTCAACATCTGCAACGGCATTACAATGTATATCAAGATTTTTTGGTTTTTTTAGCACAATTTCGCATGATTCAACAGGATTTATTAAATAGCTTTTAATGCGGCAAAAATCATCACCCGATATTTTACCGACAGCGGAAATTATTTTTGATGTTCTAACCTTCGGTCTTTCACCAAGTGTAAAAACAGACAGCCATTGCGATATAAAATCGGCGCCCTGGTCATACTGACCCGGCAAATACTGCATGGCAAAAACATTTTCATTTTCTTTAAAATCTATCGTTTCGTCATATGCATTTTCAAGCAAAATGTCGTAAAAACTTTCTTTTTTGATTTCTTGGTGTTGGTTACCGGTTATCGTTTCAATATCATAACAGTTTATAACCCTTATTTTTTGCAACCCGCTTATTTTTAAGTTGTTTTTTAGGTCGCTAAAGATTCCTTGCGCCTCGATGTCATAGCCTTCTTTTTTCTCTGTCAAAATTCGTTTAACCATTGTTACCTCCTACTTTTATAATAGGCACCCCGAAAAAGCGTCTAAAAATTTTTCGTTCGAGCGTTTGTCTAAAATCGCAACTCTGATATATTGCCTTTCATCAACGCCCATTTTATTGCAGTTGCACACTTTTATACCCTTTTTATCCATCCTTTCACACAAAACCGATGAAGGCATTTCTTCAAGTTCAATAAATATGTAATTTGCATAAGGCTTATATGCCACAATCCCCTTTAATGCGCTTATCCTTTTAAAAAACCGTTCCGGCTCGGAAGAAAGCCATGCTTTTGTTTTTTTTATATATTTTATATCGCCAAGCAATGATGTAAAAGCTAAAAGAGAGGGCGCGCTCACAGTAAGGGGCACTTGCCAATCCTGCATAAGTTCTGTTAGGCTTTGACACGAAATGCTGTATGAAAGCCCAAGCCCCGGTAGTGCAAAATAATTAGAAAGCGTTTTTAAAATAATAATATTTGCATACTTGCCTATTTTGCCAACCGATGATATGTCTTCCGAAACAAAATCGGCAAACGATTCATCAACAACAAGGTATATCCCCTTTAACTGGCAATAATCAAGTATTTTAGCCATTTTTGCCCTATCCGTTATTTTGCTTGTTGGGTTGTTCGGGTTTGAAATTATTATCATGTCCACATTCCCGGCAGCCGATATAAGCTTTTCGGCATCCAAATCAAATTCGTCTTTCTTCTCGGTCGAAAAAGAAACAACCTCACAACCAAACCTTTTGCAAGCATCTTGATAAACGCATGATGTTGGCAGGGGCACCAACACCTTTCGGGGTCTTAATGTCCCCAGAACCAAGCTCAGCAATTCGTCCTTGCCGCTTGCAATAAGTATATTTTCATCTAAAACCCCATTAAACGCGGCAAGCAAAGCTTTCGCCGCGGCATATCCATCATTGGCTTGATAAGCCAAACTTTTGTAGCTTTTCATCATTGTCCTTTTAAATGACTTTGGCGGACCATGCGGGTT
>Ga0265293_10005391_pt1 | contig 21385 bp, 17 predicted proteins | sample Munlanlewell138R_FD_192505 | JGI IMG/M metagenome (GOLD analysis project Ga0265293, IMG submission 192505) | Leachate microbial communities from a municipal landfill in Southern Ontario, Canada - Leachate well 138R | ecosystem: Engineered > Solid waste > Landfill > Unclassified | place: Canada... | reverse complement strand
CCGTTAATCGGCATTGTTTTCAAATTTGAGTATTAACCTTTTTTTAGAAAAGAGGCGAGTGTTTTAATTTATCTGTCAGTCAAGCGAATGATCTGACAATTTGCTGTTATTCTATCTAACAGAGTCTGGCAAAGATGTTTGTCTTCCACTGCATCTAACCATGCAGATATTTCACGATTGGTAATAAAAATGATACTTCTTGTTTCATTAAGAAAAGTAACTGCTCGATAAAAAGCCTGCAACTCTGACCTGGTTGGTGCTAGATAAAATACATCATCAATAATAATCAAGTCGCATTCCCGCATATAGGAGAAGGTTGCTCCTGCTTTTGTGTTTATATCTTTGTACTCTACAATAGATACAAAAGTGTCAATGGATGTATAGTAAGTTTTATGTCCATTGTCGATCACTGTTTCTCCAAGATGAACTGCAAGACTAGTTTTGCCTGTCCCGCATTTACCAAGAAGAATAACGTTTTGTTCTTCATTGAGCCACATCAGATGGGATAATTGTTTTATCTGCCATTCCAAACCTTTGTTTAAATTCGATAATTCAAATACCTTGTTGGGAAGTTTGCTTGCCCTTCTTAGCTTGATCTGCTTTTGTCTGGCTCGTATCTCTAGTTCTTTTTGTAATATCATCTGAAGATAATCTAGATTGGACAGTTTCTCATCATTCAAATCAATATATCCCCTGGCAATATTCCATAGATCTAGCTTCTTAGCCAACTCGCGGATTTCAGTTATATCAGCCATCAATTTCCCTCCTTATCTCCTTGCTACGTGTCAGGTGGTTGAAATACTGTTGATTTGGTAAGAACTTCTTCGCTATCTGCTCACCATGCTTATACATCATGTAGGCCAAAAGTTCATAGGCATTACAGCGTTCAGTCTCAATGCAGTATCTTATCCCATCAAGCATTTGCCCCATCGAATAAAACTTCGTCATGCGATTTAAGCGAATGCAATGGCTATTAAAATATTTTGGTTGTTCCTGTTCCATCCGCCGTATAAATTCCTGAGCTATTTCATGGTCTGCAAAATATTGTTTTATAAGATCATGAGAAACCCTGTTTCTGTTATTATTTCCTTCAGGTTTGAATATCTGCCCAGTATCTTCTGTTACTGGATACTTAGCTAATAATTCATTAGTATCAGTATCATAAAATAGAAGTATTTCACCATCATCCTCTATATGTATGCGTTGATGTGCATCCATCACACCGACATCAATCTGATAACGATTCCCTTTATAGCTGACCACTCCATTGGAATCAAAGGATGCTACAGTACTTGATACCTCTGAATATGGTTTAACATGAAAAAGCTGTTTTTGTTCTTCTATGAACATTTCTCGCGGCACTTTTTTAGTCACAGTATGAACTCTCCCGTTGCCTTCTCTATCCAACCATGCAAGAGCTGCACTGTTAAGACTGTCAATTCCGGTATATACCCTCCCCTCCAGAAAACTTTGCTTAACATATCCAATTACCTCTTCTACCTTACCTTTACTCTGAGGATCTCTTGGCCTGCATAATGAAACACTGTAGCCGATACGCTTTACATATTTTTCAAAGACCGGTACAAATATAATATTACCTAGATTTTCGCTAACCACATAGACCCGATCAAGATCATATAGAATTGTCTGTGGTCTTCCTCCAAAAATTTCTTTACGTTCTCATGATTTTTGATTTGTATTCAATAATTCTTATCCAAATCCTTCTAAATCCCATTCTACATTGTCAAGTGTATAGAATGTTACATCCATCCTATCTTCTCAACCCTACTTATTTATCAATTCTGTCAACTCAACCCAACCTAATTTCAGACTCATTTTTAGCAAAAAAATATACCCTCGATATGTTTCCACGTACCCATATCGAGGGCTTAAGTCGAGTAGACAGATTTACTTTCATTTTATGAAACCCAGTATTTTCAATACTTCCCGAGCATTATTTTCTAGACATTAAACATACCGTCTCAACGTGTGGTATCACATTACTCTTATACAATTTAACAAATACTATCCTGAAAGGGGCTGATTTTTATTTTCTATCCCCATTCAAAGTTTCACCCCTTTAGTTAGATTTCTATAATCTAATTAGTCCACATATCAATTTATTGCTGGTATAATTATAGAATACTCATTACCATCTATGATTGATGTAAAAGAATATACTGGTTGATAGAATCCTTTTGTGTCCATCATATATTCAATACTTATATCTTCTATGGTTATATCCTTTATATTCTTATCATAATAATATCGAAATTTTCCAGAGGCTAACTCTTCAAAGGCTTCTTTCTCACTTTTTATTGATACCTCTTTTATTCTTTTATATGTGATCAAATTATTATTTAATTCTTTTATTGTATTATCATTAAAATAGGTACAAGTTATGGCACCATCTAAAAGGGTATCTCCCTCCACAAATTTGTCAACCTTCCATTGATAACTGCCTTTATCTTGAGTAATAAACTCAGCTTCTTTTGGAATTCTTATTCCAAAATCACTTAGAGTATCTATAAGTGATTCTTCTTCAATATTCATAGGTTCTGTTCCGTCATCAGAACGAGAAAAGTCTGTAAATCTATAACTTCCGCCCACATAATCGAACCATATACTATAAGTAGGTTCTCCTCTTCTCCAAAATAGCGAATTGTCATTATAAGCATCTATTTCTAAATTTGATGCATCAATACCCAGACTATTAAAGAACTCACTTACCCATTGAATAGATCCATCTTTTGTATATGTAGGAGCTTTATATATTGGTACTGAATCCTTGTTTTCATTTAATGAAGCATTTAATTCTATATTTGTATTTTTTAAGTTTATTTTATAAATATGAGACTGCGGGATATTCCCAAATTCTTTATTGCCATAATAAGTAAATATGCTTATAAAAACGACTAGAGTAATAATCAATGGTAATAAAAAGCCTATCACTTTTAAACCTTTACTCTTGCTTGATTTAATGACAGATAATAAAGCCATTATTATACCATATCCAATTAAAGCACCTAAAACATTATTAAAAATATCATCTAATTCAAAAATTCCTATTCCTGTTATTAATTGAAACAATTCTATAAATATTGTAAATAACAGAGCTGCAATAAAGGTGTTGTAGATTTTATGAAATCTTTTCTCGAGTAACGGTACCAGAAATCCAAAGGGAACAAACATAAATATGTTAAGAATTATGAACTGCCAGCTACGTAGACTAAAGCTATTCCAAGCATCTCTATAGGAGCTTAAAAAATGAATGTTCATACTTCCCTGAAAATGAGAACCTCTACTTAGAAATGTAACCCCAAAAACCATAATAATATATGCAATAAAAAGACTTCCAAAGATTATTTGTTTCTTAGAAAACTTTTTGTTACCTTTTAATATCCTTTTATATATAATAAAATATCCCAAAGTGCCTAGCAGAGCTAATATTATTAATCCCATAACTCCAAATAGAAAGTATGTGTTAAAAAAATATAGTAATTCATGAATTCGCATCTTTTCCTCCTTGTATATATAAGTCTCTTTTTTATGTAAAGAATACTTTGACAACTTTACATCCAACTATTTCATAATAAAGTAAGGATATAACTTTTGCCATTTCAACCAACTATAACGGCAAAACGTACATCCTGCAGGGTATATTAAAGGTACTATTTCTGTTTTCAAAGACTAAAAACACACGACGTTTTTGAATACCTATCCCCTGAAACCTTTGATATTTCAGTGATTCATTTTCATTTCGATACACTAGACTGTTCAGTAAAATATATTGCGTTACCACATAAGTCTTATACAATTTAACAAATGCAACTATTAAAGGGGTAAATTTTTCATTTTACACCCCTTTTTGATTTAATTAAGTCTCAAAGGGGTGAACTAAAATCATACAGATTCATCTAGTTTTTCACCCGATTGCCTACATTCCCGACCGGCAATTAAGTCCTTAATCCATCCCGCTGCATTAGGTATCGATGTTCCTTTTCTTAGATGCTTTAACACTGTTTCAATATCTTCATCGCGCCAAAACCGATCGCGTATATAACATTTGTGGCAGCAGAAATCTGCATTTTTAGCTTTGCTCTCAAATTTCTTTCCACAGTAGTAACATTCATGTTTATACATTATCGGGTGCTTCACTTCCCATTCTTTCTTGCATTCTTTCGAACAGTAGGTCTTTGGTCTACCCTTTATTGGCTTTTTATTTATTCGCTTTCCGCAGTTTTTGCAGATCTCTCTTATCGCTTTTTCTTCTGCTTTCTTATTGTTCTTCCCGTATCCATCTAATCCTTGTGCCTTACAAAAGTTTCTAACCTTATCTCTGGACATGTTCATGGCAGTGGCTATACTGCGATATCCTATACCTAACTTCCTTAATTCAATAATTTTCTCTTGTTGTTTATCAGTCATTCGCATTACCTCCAATCCTTTGATTGGTATCTAGTAATGCGATAGAAATTTTGAGAAGTCAAGAAAATTCTTAGCTTTCTATGCTCTTTCTATGTCGTGCGTGTGCTCTTGAATATAATAAGCATCATCTATTGTTCTAATTCTTTCAACTGTCTTTTTTCTAACTTCATCAGGATCAAAGCCAATAAGAACGAGTATATGAAACTGTAGTAACGCTATAAGATGACCATTTATGAACGGCAGCTCCACTTTTGAAAATGCTTTATCAAGTTTCTCTGGATCATAATGCGTATAGTAATTTCTTGTATCAACGACCTTCCTAATGTATTCATCCTTTTTGTAATTATTAGGCCAAAATGGTAATATACCCTCTGCAAAAATCAAATCTGAAAGACGACTTCTTAAATATATTCTCTTGCTTATTTTCTGACCATCATCTAGTAAGAACTCTTTCCATGATTGTGAGTTGCTATTTCCATGACAAAAGTTATCAACTATTTTATCCACCCTTGCAATATATTCCTTTACATCATCCGTTACAAAACGAGCATGATAAGTCTCTAATGCCTGTGTAAGGTTCAAGAATAGCATTTCTGAGGTTCCTGCAGTTTTTGAAAACGCTGTGAAATACAAATCCAGAACCGGTTTAAGTGTTGAATAGTAGCTTTTCCATTTTGTAAAAATATCATTTTTATTTATATCTTCAAGTGTAAACAAACAGTCATATTGCTTAACACTTGGAGTTGGACTTGTAATTCCAGTACCTATAAGCATATCCGCAGATATGTATTTCTTTTCTGAAGTTCCTTCATGATTATCAAACTCCATATAAATTGATGAGTGTTCGTACCTTACATTATCAATTTCAACTTTATGGTTTATACCCAACCCTATCAAATATTGTATACATAAAGCATCTTCGATAATTAAATCTAAGGTGGTCGGTTTCTTGTATGCAAATTGGATCAAAACCCGCTGATTAACTTTGATCTCTTTTCCATACATATCACCCCCAATACTACCTTGATTGGGGTAAAAAGTTAATTCAAGATTTTCATTTAAGTTAAATGTAACAGGCTTTTTATGTATCCACAGTAGGTTGGAACCCCCGTCTTCACTAAAATCCCAGTCATACCTACACAAACCCGACCAGTCTATGATTTCACCAAAATCAAAAGTAATGTTAGAAAATTTAATTTCATCTTCAGATTTCACCTCTAATCCCCAGAAGGCGTAGTCAGCGTATATAATTTGTTGAGTATACGATAAAACATGACTATGTTCTTTCCCAGTACTACATTGATATAACAAGACTTTTGCCCCGGAAAACAGTGTACCACAAACAAATGGGATTTTACCTTTATACGGAGGACGTGGTATAGGTTTTTCTTCGCTCGCAGGAATGAGTATCTCAAGAGCAATTACACGCTTTTCATAGTTTATGTGTAGTTCTCCCTGATACAATTGCTCCTTTTCAAATAATCTCCACGTTCCACCATATTTCTGTGTCTCTGACATGTGGTTCACCTCCCTTTGATTTTTTTAGGTTACAAGAAAACTACTTGTATTCATTTTTTAATACATACTCTTATTCAAACCTCTTCCCGCTAATCCTCTTTATCAAAATGCAAAATTGATCCCAATTATTCGGAAACTTGTTATCACCATACTTCTTTATATTTCGACCACTTTTAATGATTTCTATACTCCACTGAGTCCCATCACAGATGCCAGGTTCAATATACTTAGACTTCCAGTTTAGCAGATCCAGTATTTTCAACTCATCAATAAACTTATCAAGAGTATTCTGTCTGATCGTCTTTTCATAATAATCTTCTGCACCAGCACCTAAATGGCTCCATTTGAGCTTCCTGCTTTCAAAGTCTATATCCACTTCATAATAGCCACCAAAATAACCACCAACTGATGCTTTTATTCCTATTATCTCACTATATGCCTTTTCAATAGATGTCTGCCTATCCCATTCATTTTCACAATTTTTGCAGTAATATTCCGGATCTGAATCCGTGATGCAGCAACCACCAAGCTTTATTTTACCTTCCTCAGCCATCAAAAAAGCATCATGAGTTGGCATACCATAGATAATTTTAATTGAATTTAAAGAGCCGCATCTAGGACATTTATTGTAGTTAATTGCCACAACATCACCTCTTTCCTCTAACAAAAAATGAAATCCTATTTCTTAATCACATCACGAAGAACATCTTTTATTGATTTTTCAAACTTGATCATATTTGTTGTCATGAAAGAGATCATTTTATCCCAATCTTCCTCATTGAATACACTAACATCTTTAAGCCAGTATGCTATCCTACTGCCTTTGCCCTCATTCAGTCTTTGCCAGTCAAGCTGATCTCCGAATGACTCTTCAATTTTGTCTTTGTGGGACGTCAACTTTTTTGTAGACAATTTGCTAAGCTACCCTGTCTGTCCTCTCTAGTTTCTCTGCTTTCAATGATTTGAGATATTCTTTCGGTGACATATAACCGAGTCTTTTCTGAATTCTCTTCACATTGTAGAAGCAATATATGTACTCAAACACTGCCGCCCGCACAGACTCTTTCGTCTCGTAGTGCGTCCAGTGTATCAGCTCTTTCTTCATGGTTGCGAAGAAACTCTCCGACCACGCATTGTCACCCGGCATCCCGACTCGCGAGAAGCTCTGGCGCAGCCCGTACTGCTGCAGCAATCCCATAACAGCTTTTGAGGTATACTGGCTGCCCCTGTCGCTGTGGAAGATGCATCCGTCAGCCAACTCATGCCTCGCAAGCACCGCCAGTATCGCGTTGATCACGAGCTCCTTCGTCATCCTGTCCGCCATATGGTCTCCAAGCACTTCGCCGGTTACGATGTCTCTGATCACACAGTGGTACATAAATCCTTCGTCCGTTCTCAGATATGTTATATCGCTTGTCAAACCCATTCGCGGCATGATAGGAAACTCTTGATTCCTAAGAATATTTGAATATCCGTCACCCCGGGCTTTCTTGCTGTTCGTCAGGCTCTTGGCTCTATGCCTGTTATGACAGGAGTCCAGATTCATATCCGCCATATACTCTGCACACTTCTTGCGCCCGATCCGCTCGCCTCTTTTACGCAGTTCTGCGGTGATCCTGTCTGGCCCGTATGTGCCTCGGCTTTCTTCAAACTCTTCTTTGATTCGCTTTTTCAGATGCGCTTCCCGATTCTCAAAAGCTTCCCGATTACTGAGCCAGGCATAATATCCTGTTCGCTCTATTTGCAGGATTTCGGCCCACTTCGCCACAGGGCATTCGGGATGGCCCTGTATAAATCGATATCTTACTTTTGGTGGCTCGCGAAGTAGGCCGCTGCTTTTTTTAACATGTCACGCTCCATCCTGGCCTCAGCGAGTTCCCTTCGCAATGCTCTGTTTTCTTCTTCAAGCGTGGCGTACTTTGTTTTGTCACCATCTGCGGTATATTTTCGCCGCCAGTTATACAGCAGATTTTCGTGAATACCTAAATCGTCTGCTATCTCTTTTACCGATTTTGGGCTTGCATACGATAACTTGACCGCATTCTTCTTAAAGTCCTCATCATATTTCTTTCTGTATTCTCCCATAATTCCGCCTCCGATTTCTGAGCTTTCTTTCGCTCTTTCCATCTTAGCAGATTGTCTAAAATTCTAACATGCTCCCGTCTAGACTTTTCTTTTTTGCCATTCTAGAATTATCAAAATCACCATTCTTGAATTGTCCTTTTGACAAGTCTGAAAGTATAAATGCAAAAATCAGCAAGTTTTTTAATCCTTGCTGATTCTCATTTTTATCCTTATTTTCTTGTGTCTCCACTAACTAGGTCAACCACAACTGAAACATTGAAATGCTTTTTTAGCACTTTTCGCTTGTTATTTTGGTCATCTTCTTCGAAGGCAAAATAGTCATGAAAGAGCTTGAAATGCAGGACTTCTACATATTTGTTCTTTGTATCAACGCAATGCACTCAACATGGGTCGAGTTGATGGAATTGATGTCTTGGGTTGATTTCGAAACAACTTGTTCGCGTAAATGTATTATTTAAAAACCTTCATATGACTATCTAATTACCTTAGTATAGTTTTATTTTTAAGCGAAAGTAAGAACTATATCTTGCTCTTTGATAACAAGTCAAGAACCCGGCTACCAGGCTCAAGACTTATTGCAGTATATTTATGTGCCAGAGCTATTGGCACAACAGCATTTTCATATAAATCACATTCAAATTCATTAATAAGGCGTGTATATGCACCTATGTTTGTATAATTTTCAATTCTCGATTTTTCTATTGAGAATACATCCTTGTTCTGTTTATCCGGAAAAGGATATGGAATATTAAATACGAACACTCTGCCACTTGCTGTCTTATATAAGAAATCTTGTCCATAATATGTTTCTGAACCAAATGTTGAACTTGATGGTTTTTTATTAATATTTATATATTTATATCTCACATCATCTTCTAAACAGTAAATTGTATTATTAGGGATTTTATCTTTAACAAGCTGGAAGTAGTCATAAATAAACCCTGATTTTTGAAGCCCTAGTATCATGACATTCGACTTACCATGTCCTTTCATTTGTTTATTAATTTCATGTAAATATTTCATTATGCAAGAATGAAGCCATGCAGAATTACCAAATATCGCAAGTGGCCCATCAATGAATATACATAAGTTACTTAATACTTCTACAAAAGATTCAGGACTATAATCCTTAATTATCCTAATATAATGAATAGCAAATATATGCTCAATAACGTTCATAAAACGTGTCAAAGCAGATTGATTTGAAATAGCGTCAGATACTTCTTCCCAAATACGTAAGCTATCTGAGGGATATACTCTTTCATGACAATGAGGACAAAATTGTGCATCGGCAATGTCAAATACTTCAACCTTTTCGCTTTTACAGGATGGACAAGCATGTAAAAATAACTTATCACGAGAGTTTGTCGCCATATCTCCTGTACGATACGAGGCCAGTAGAAAAAGCGTTGATCTTAAACTTGTCTTCGAGTCTAATGGATCCGTTCTAAAGTCATAGAGCATTTCATCTAAAACAAGACGAAAGCTTTCTCTTACCGTTTTCTGATCTTTATATAACATATTTGAGCTTGGTAAAGAAAACGTTGTTGCAGTATTGTTCTTTTTAATCATTGCTACCTTAAAGGGATCTAAAAAACAACTTCCACTTCGTAAATTTTTATAAGAATCTCTTTTTATCAATAAGTTACCTATTTTTACGTATCCTATCCGTGTGCATGGAATATCTTTTCTGATACTTGCTTCATAATTACTTCCATCAATAGCAATTATATTGTTAGGCAAGTATGTATCATAAGCAGGAATAGCAATAAACTTATTAGATAAAAGTGTTGCTTCACTTTCCGATGGTTCTACCATATATTTGCAGTTATCAAGGAAGTTAATAATATCAGGATTTCTCACAATGTCAATATGGGAAGTTTTATCTGCATATTCATTAATATATGGCATTTTCTTATCCTCTCTTGTTTTTAATTTTTTCTGGATCAAACTTATCTATTTGTATTGGAATAACATAAGGACTCGATAATGTTTTTACACGTGAAAATCCAACGTCTTGTGAGCGTAGTAAAGATTGACTAAAATCGGCAAAATCATAGAACTTTGCTAATTCATTTATTTCTCGTTCACTATTTAAATGTGAAACAAACCAATTTTCAGTATTTGCAAGAATATTTGGATGTACTGACGAAACTTCCTGTGTTGCATATACTAATGAAATTCTATATTTTGCACCCTCTTTAGCAAGTCTTGGCCAAGTATCTGTAAGTTCCATGCCTTTCCCTATTAAGTTATGGGCCTCTTCTATATATACAACTATATTTGGTGGAGTCTTACCACCTGTAAAATATTTCATTGATCTATTAAATAAATATGATGCTATTTTTTTACTTAATTTTTCTCTTAGTGTTGCATTTCCAACTGATAAATCAAGTATTACAATTTTGCCATCTTTTAAGTGATTATATATTTCTTCAGAAACTTCAACATTCCTAAATTTTGAATGATATGGTTTTGCGTGAACAAGCAGTTTATATCCATTAATGTAAGAGTCCTTTGAATTTTTGCACGCCATTAAATTTAACATTGCTATACAATCGTCATCTAACCATTTTTTATCGCTAGAGCTTTTTAATTCATCCCTTAAAGTACGTGCTTTTAAGAACCATTCTTTAGCCTGCGATAATGTTAGGCCATTTGATGTATCAATATTTGGATTAATTTTATTTCGTACATCTTTATTTGCAGGGAAATTTACTTTATGGTTTTCATCAATTTCAAACCCAGCGACATAAAGCAAAGTTTTGTATATCGCAATTTTGACTTGCCATCTATAATGTAATGATTTATCATTTCTATCCGGCTCATCAAACGATATTCCCATAAATGTTTGTACATCAGCAGCTGAACTATTAGCATTATCTTTAATTTCATCACAAATAATGCTATGTCCCTCAGGTATTTGATAATAAAAATTGTTTAGTATAGTTTCAAATCCATCGGTTTTTACCATTCGATATCTTACACAATTATCTTGATAAATATCTGCTATTGACCCACTATCTTGTTGGTTTGCATTAGCATATTCACCGTTAATATCATATATAAGCTGCCCTATCTTTAAACCATAAGTATCAGAAATATCCTTAACCACGGAAACAGTTTGTTTTATCATATTAGATTTACCAGTACGGGTCATACCTAATACAGCAGTTCTTCTTGCAAGAAAATCTGATGGTTGTATATAGAAAGGAACTTTATCTTCCTCCTTACTTCTATGCAATCTATCAGTAGACGTATATCTAACAGTTCCAATTTTAAATGGTTCAATTTCGCCTTCAATTCCTAAAGAAGCAAAATCCTCCCTTGCTCTATTTCTGCGTATAGGATCTACATAATTAACTATGGTTTTTAAAGCATCTCCTTTTGGCATAAAAACACTAAGTCTCATAGATACTGAAAAGTTTTCAATATCGCTTCCAAGACATAGTGTATTGTTATTTATATAAAAAGTTCCAAGCACCCGGCAATTCAATCCACCGAATTGCAAACGGTTTTTAGTAATATTGTCAAAATCTTTATCCGAATCGCTTAAATAAGCGCCTGTCTGATTTTGATAGTTGTCTATTTTTGTGCGTATCATATCATCATCTTGAGGTAGTTTACATGTGCCAACAACACGCAAAAGAATGACTTCCCTGTCCATCTCTGAAGTGGTTGAAAATTTTTCGGGATCAAATGAAGCTGCAACTAAAAAACTATTATGAGGAATTCCTTTAACATTTTGCTTCCAAGCATCATTAGTAACTACTAGTGCATTTTCATAATCAATTGAATAAATCCAGCCTACAAAATTTTCTTTTTGAACTAGAGAAACTAGTTTGTTACTTTTAAGCAACTCATCTAATAATGCCATTTTTCCAACTCCCTCTCTCTGAGATTAATTTTAACATTTGCTTTCATTAATTCCTTTTTAGTCGGCCACATTTTATTTGAATGTATAAACATTATCTCTGATGATTTTCCTGTATTTGCTACACTATAAGTTAGATCAAACTCCTTACATATATAGCCATCATATAGTTCAATGATTTTGTCTACATTATCATATGTAACTATCCAAGGACAGTTTATTTTTTTTATTTCTTGAGATATACGTTTATGATCTTCATATGTAAAAAAATTAGTATACAACTTAGGACCTTTATTAAAATATGGAGGATCAAAATAGATAAAACAATTGTCAAACCTTGGTATTATATTTCTTATAAAGCTTATAATATCTTTGTTGTAAACTTTGATGTTTTTCTTATGTTCTGCAATTAGCAAAATTCTATTTATTAAATTCTCTTTATTATAACGAGCACAGATTTTATATTCACCGGTCTGGTTTAATCCTCCGATTGGTCCTGCTTTTAAAATACCCGACCTATTTGTTCTATTTAAATAAAAAGCTGCAAATCCTAATTCTAGTGAATATCTATCCCCCTCATTTTCATAAATTGCTTTTTGCTTTTTCCATGTTTCTGTATTTACAGGAGTTTGTTCTATTAAACTAATAAAAGCATTAGTTTCTTTAGTAATAGCACGCCAAAATGAATAAATAGCTTTATCATAGTCATTTATGACAATTTGCTGTACATCTTTATTAATTAAAAGAGACAATGCTACACCCGCGCCTCCTGCAAAAGGCTCGATATAAACACCATTATTTAATTTATATTTTCGGATCATTAATTTTACAAACGGGTACAATTTGCTTTTACCACCGGGATATCTTAATGGCGAATAAATTATTGTCTCCTACCCCCTTTTTTCTATATCATACCATAGGATATGGCGATATCCAATGTTTACACTATTTTTCAATTACCTAACTTATTGAGCAATATAGTTAATAACTCAACTTTCCCACTTAGAAAGTAACTTTGAAATAATAATACAATTATGTCAAAATATGAGGAAAAGCTCCTCATTTTCTAGTATAATAGAAATAACCACAAATCCACTAATACCAAGGAAAAGAGAAACTTCTATTACTTCTATTATATCAGATAATTCAAGCCTTGAACATGCTGTTTCTTCCAGGATAGATATCTCTTTTAGCAAATTTTCAATCTCTAAGTTGATGAGCAAATCAGACTTTCATAAGGAGAGTGGAATCCAGTGCGCCGTTGTCCTCGTGACTACAACATGATGATAGCACATACAACTATTGTTTTTATGTGGTATGCAATGTTGGCTGTTGAGTCAAGGAATTACAACGATTTGCGGACCATTAGCGACCTATTTTTCTATACCTATGATGAAGAATTAGATGACATCAAGTTTTCTGTTTCTTATCACTAATCCTTGATCTTCTGAAAAAAGTTCATTATAACAACCCTGTTATTAACGAGGAAATCACAATTCAGATTATTGATGCTTTTATCTTTGCACTACCAAATATTTGGAAGCAACAGCTGATGTTGTTGCAAATCGTCTGCAATAATAATTTCTCATGCCGATAATTTTAGGATTACGATTAGGAATAAAATTCGTGGCATTACATCAAACGAGGAGCTTGATAGAATCTTCGATACAGACGCAATAAATCTATCCTATCTCCTCAACCCTGTTAATATGAGTATTGCCTCCACATTAGACCATCAATGTCAACTTTAGGACCACTAGTTGCCTCATAATAGACCATCAAATGCAATCAATAGACCATTTATTTCAATACCTCCTATATAATTAAGGTGCATGCATAGTGCATGACTAAATTATATAGGAGGTTTTTATGATTCAATATCGTAGGATACTTGAGTTACATTTCAAGGGAACAAGCCAAAGAACTATTAGTTCCAGTGTCGGTAATTCAAGACAAACCGCATCAGATGTAATTAAAAAGGCTAAAGATTTAGGCTTGGTCGAATTGACTGATGAGATGACCAATCAATGGCTAGTAGAGTTCTTGTTTCCTGAAAAACTGGCTATAGCTAAAGGATATTTCCCTGTAAACTTGGAGGATGTCCATCGGGAGCTACAAAAGAAAAATATGACATTGAAGTTGCTTCATCATGAATATTCGCAACGTGCAAGAGATGGTAACAAGATTCCTTATGCCTACAGGACCTTTTGCAGACACTATGGGAAATACGCTAATAAGTACAAATTAACCATGCCTATCAGACGTAAACCAGGTGAAATTATGGAGGTTGACTGGGCAGGTGATACCTTGTCAATTAAAGATCGAAGTACTGGTGATAAACCAAATGTCTATGTGTTTGTAGCAACATTTCCGTATAGTCAACTGTTTTATGCCGAAGGATTTTTTAATATGACATCACAAAGTTGGTTGATAGCTCATATTCATGCATTTGAATACTTTAATGGAGTAGCTGAGGTTTTAGTTCCTGATAACTTGAAAACAGGCGTGAATAAAGCTGTTAGAGGAGAACCAATTTTGAATGAAGCTTATCGTGAACTAGCTAATTATTATGGATCTACTATTGTACCAGCACGAGTAAAAACACCGAAAGATAAAGCAAGTGTTGAAGGAAGTGTTGGGTATATTACACGTCAAATCATAGCTTCATTAAGATATTATCAATGTTTTAGTCTCAATGATCTAAATACAAAAATTCTAGAAGAGGTAGATAAGTTAAATGACGAACCTTTCCAAAAAAGAGAAGGATCAAGGAGAAGTGTGTTTAACGAAGAGGAAAAAACGAAACTTATCCCCCTCCGTTACCCACGTTACCAGCTATCGGAATGGAAAACTGCAAAGGTCCAATTAAACTACCATATCCAAGTGAACCGCATGTATTATTCCGTTCCTTATGAGTATGTCCAAAGTCAAGTTGATATTAGAATTACTAAGGACTTAATTGAAGTATACTTCAAAGACATGAGAATTGCATCACACAAAATACTCTTAGGGGAAATTGGTCAATTTGAGACCAATCCTAATCATATGCCTGATAATCATAGGCAATATCTTGAACATACGCCAGATCAAATTAGAAATTGGGCTAATGAAGTGGGATACAGCACAGAAAAATTCGTTGGGTATATTTTAGATAATCACGTTGAGAAAAAAGCATTAACAATTTTACTATCTTTCAAAAATCTAAGAAAATATTATTCAGATGAACTTATTGAAAAAAGCTGTGAAACTTTAATGACCATTTCGCAGGCACCGACTTTATCTGTTCTCAAAACAATATTAAAACGCATGAAAGATAGCCAGAGTTCAAAAGAAAATGGAACTTTAAATGAGACAAGAACTGATAATGATTATGGATTTACCAGAGGTGCAAAATATTTTGGAGGTGTAAGAAATGAGGAATAAAGAGACCCTACGTAAATTAGCTGGAATGCACTTAAGTGGCATGGTTGAACTTTATGAAGAACAGACAAGAAATTCAGATTATGAAGATATGCCATTTGATCAACGCTTTAATCTAATTGTTGATTATGAATATTCTCGTCGACAATCCAATAAGCTAAAAAGATTAATTAAACAAGCTACATTTAATGATCCAACAGCTTCTATTGAGGATATTGAGTATCATCCTGATAGGCATCTAGATAAACAGCTAATTCTTGAATTAGGAACATGTAATTATGTACGTGAAAACCATAATATTATTTTGATGGGAGCTTCAGGAAACGGTAAAACCTGGATTTCAAATGCATTTGGTGTACAAGCTTGTCGTCAGTTTTTCAAGGTTAAATACATTCGATTACCAGAGTTAATTGATGAGTTGACAGCTGCTAAATATGCTGCAGATGGGAGTTATCGTAAGATTGTTTCTAAATACAAGAAGATAGAGTTGTTAATTGTTGATGAATGGCTACTTACTACATTATCACAGCAAGAAGCTATTCATGTTTTTGAAATTATTGAAGCTAGGTTAAAGAATACCTCAACAATATTTTGTTCTCAATATGCTCCAGAAGGCTGGCATTCAAAGATTGAGAATGTCCAAATAGCTGATGCAATACTTGACCGTATTGTACATGATTCTTATCAGATTCTCATAGATGGAGAGATTTCCATGCGAGAACGTCATGGTATTAACTATCAAAGGACAAACCAACTTTAACAATATGCAATTTAAAAGAGAGCCCTATAATTGGGGCTCTCTAAACGTTTTGGTATACAGTTGACATTGAGTGGTCTAATATGTGGCATTCAATGGTCTAAAAGTGTGCACTAGTGGTCTAAATCGAAGGCAGTATTCAATATATGCTAGATAAATAGGATGATATATATTAAATACTAAATTGTTATTCTACTACCCTTCTGAAAATACACATTTATTGAAAAATATTAATTTGCAAGAGATAAAAAATATGCTAAATGAGAGTACCCTAATTATTTTAATCATCATATGGTACAAGTTGAGAATATTCATCCTCAAATGGCATCTGTGGGATATAGCCACATGACTCCTGTTTAAAAGAATCATAATATGTAAATTTCGCATTAATTAAAGTATTACCTGTTCTCATTCTCACTGTATTTTGTTGATATAGTATATCGATATTCGTATTTATTAAATCCAATATATGTTGTGGCGGACTATGATTTGGAGGTTCCTGCTTATCATCCAGCCAAAGATTTAGATGCTTTAATATCTTCTTAATTAGTGATTCTTCTTCAATAAAAGAAATAATTTTCATATTACCACCGCATTGGGAGCATTTGAGCGGATCCACATTATATACCTTATGAATGAGTTTAGCCCAACTTTTGTTGAATTTCTTTCTTTTCATATTTGAAAACATAAGCTTATTAATTTCAGCATCAATTTCGCTAATATCATTACACTCATTAGGCTTTTGTATTTCTTCATCTTTTTTCCTCATTCCCCTGGATTTGTTTGAGTAATATCCATAGTATTTAACCATTTGTTCACCCTTGTTGGGTATATGGGTAATGAGCCGAGCAAGCCAGTCCAGTGCAGAAAAAACCTGCGTTTTTTTTTCTGCTCTTGCCTTTATATATAACTTTAGCTTTACCATCATTTGTTTGATGCTCAGGGATATATGTCATTCTTTCCTGAGACAAAGGTGCCCTGACAATATATTGTCCAAGCCGTTCAAGACCTTCATTATCCCATGAATATATGGCTTTACCACAATAAACATGAAATCCATCATGGATCCAGCTATTCATGTTTTCTATAACTGCATTGGAGATTTTACCTTCTTTTAATAAAAGTTTAAAAATTGCCTGTTTAAATGCAGGTATTAAATCTTCAGCTTTTGGAGATAATCCTACCATAAAATCATTATTCTCATTGAAGCAGCCGTCAGTGGCTATTATGTGCAGGTGTGGATTGAAATTTAAAAAATCTCCAAATGTTTGCACTGCGCAAACAATACCAGGAGTAGCATTTTCAAAAGTTACTGTTTGTTTAAGGTAGTCTGATAAGGCATCATTTACACATCTGCTTAGCTTTGCAAGTAGTTTTCTATCGTACATAAAGTATACTCTGAGTCTCTTGGGCAGGGAGAACACCCATTGCCTATGTGGAACATCTTCTAAAACTTCAGTTGATAAATATTCACCAAATTCGACTACTCTTCTTTGGTGGCATGAGGGACAAAAGTGCCGGGATTTACATGAGAATGCTACCAGGTATTCATGATTGCAATCACAACATTTTACCCTTGCGAATCCCTTGTGCAAGTCTCCACAATCTAAATATTTATATATAACCTTCATGACATGAGGTCTTAAAAACCCATAAAGCTTTTGATAACAATCGTCCCAAATGTTTTCTAATCTTTCAAAATGATCTTCTACGCATTTGTAGAACTGACTTTGTTTTGGGTTCCGCTGTTCATATACTTTGATATCAGAACTTAGGGTAGCTAACATAATAATCCCCATAAATAAAAATTAATAGAACACATGTTCTATTACCATATCATGGATTATAGATATAATCAAGAATACTTATGTCAGTCCATTCTGCTTATAGCAACTTTTACGACTTTTCAGTTATTAGTAAGTTAGTGTAAAATAATTGTTGGGTTTTTAAAAGAATAAAAAATAGAGGTTGACCTTCTATGATAAAATTTTTGTTAACAACACAAAAAATAATAGAAAGAAGGAACCTCTATGAATACTAGATTATCACGGATTATTGAAAATTTCACTAACAAAGTTATGGAGAGATTTTCTCAGGAGAATATTTTATCAGTTGAACAGATGGAAGATTCACTCTGGGAAGACTCCTCGAACTTTATTAGAGAGGGTATCGCAGCATATGCTGAGATGGTAGACCAGATGATTTTGGAACAAAAAGAAGCTCGAAAGATATCAGGAATAAGTGTTCATAAACGAAATGCATCTCGAGAGTACTTGAGTAGATTTGGACAGGTAGAGTTTGCGAGGACATATTACAAGACAGAACCCGGATATGGATATTTAGCTGATAAGGTGGTTGGTTTAGAATCCTATGATAGAATAAGTAAAAATGTCTGTGCTGAGCTTGTGGATAGGGCTGCGCTTATGTCATATCAAAGAAGCTCCGAAGAAACGACAAAAGGAAAAGTTACAAAACAGACAGTGATGAACAAAATACGGAAAACAAAAGGATTGGAGTTAATTCCGAAAGGCAAGGGCAGGAAGGTAAGATATCTTTATGTGGCTGCCGATGAGGATCATGTTCCATTACAGAGTGGTAAGAATGTAATTGTTCCCTTAATTACAGTACACGAAGGAATAGAAAATGTGAGCAAGAACAGAAACAGATGTGTTAACGCTAAGCATTTTTCTGAATACGGTAAACCGCCAAAGGTTTTGTGGGAAGAGGTTGGAGCATGGTTAGCCGAAGAATATGATATTGATTCTATTGAACGAATATATCTCCATGGAGACGGGGCCAATTGGATAAGAACAGGACTAGAGTTTCTTCCGAGAAGCTGCTTCATTCTTGATAAATACCACATTGAGAAGAGTATTAAAACAGTTACAGGGGGCTCAATGCGAGGGTACATATTTAAGATTCGGAGGGCCATTCAAAACTATGATTTGAAGAGATTCGAGGATGTTGTAGATGAAATGCTGATGGAGGTTGAGAGCAGTAGCCAAGGAGAAAGATTAGTCGGTTTTAAGAAGTATATAATGAACAATTGGGATGGAATACTGATACGCCAAAATGACTTTAAATGTGGAGGCAGCTGTACTGAAGCACAAGTAAGTCATGTTCTAGCCGAAAGATTGAGCAGAGGCCCTAAGGGGTGGTCAGAAGAAGGCTTGAAACACATGAGCAAGCTACGTGTGTTTAAGGTTAACGGCGAATGTGTAAAACCAGAGAATATTAAAAAGAGAAATGAAAAAGCCGAGCTAAGTGAGATGGAAAAACGAGCCGTAAGAATGGTTAAGGAAGTATTTGCTGAAGCAAAAAATTACTCTATGTTTGAAAAAGAAGATTTTGAAATAGGTAAGATGACCCCTATAACGAGGATGTTTAAAGGGATTAGCCATACAGGTTATGCCTTTTAATAAATAAAACATGTTGGTCAACCAAAAAACCAACAACAATTTGACACCGTCATGCTGCGGAATAGTGGAATACACCTTTATCATTTTTATGCTATAATAGCATTATTGTGATCGTTTAATTCAATAATTTCAGCATCACTCTAATGACAATTGTAAAATAGTAAAAAGGAAAATGGTGATATAATTATGTCAGTTAAAATCAAATGGTTTCCTCGGTCATGGCTCCAAATCAAATATAATAAAAAAATAATTTATATTGACCCTTCATATTTGAAAACGTATTTTGTACGCCATCCTACAAATATTGACAATGGTGATGATGGACTTCCGGAAGAACTACCAAAAGGAGATATTATTTTATATACCCATTCTCATAAAGATCATTGTAAACTTTCGACTTTGAACCAATTAAGAACAGACAGAACTGTTATTTTTGCTCCTAAAAGCTGTTCAAAGGAATTAACTTTTGAATACACCATTGTAAAACCTAATGAAAAATATAGTTCTAATGGAATAAACATTGAAACTGTCAATGCTTATAATACAGTAGAAAGCAATTCAATAAAAAAAGTACACAAGAAAGGAACCGGAGTTGGATACATTCTTACCTTAGGTAATTTGAGAATCTACCATTCAGGTGATACGGACTTTATTCCAGATATGATTGATTTAAAGAATATAGATATTGCTTTTCTACCAGTAGGAGGCACTTTTACAATGGATATATCAGAAGCTATCGTGGCAGCTAAAGCTATTAAACCAAAGGTTATAATCCCCATACACCATTTAAACGCCGACCCAACACCGCTTTATTCGTATTTTGGCAATAATACCTTAAATATTGAAGTCAAAATCCCCTCTATTGGTGAAGAATTAATCTATACACAATGCTAACACCCTGACTAGACCTACATCTGTTTAATAAAATGGCTTTAGCAAATATTCTTGATTTCAAAGGCAATCGCCTACTGAAATAAAGAATATTCGTTTAAGCCTTCTTGAGAATTGCGACCAAACCTCATTTGTTATAAATCCGACACTAATTTTACCAAAACTTACTTCTATAAACTCATTGCTTCTTTTGTTACTGTTGTAAGTGCTTCAAAAGATGACGTCTAGATATATAACGATATAACGATCATTGCGATAAGCTAATGCTGTCATTTTTTGAAGCACTTTTTATGTTTTTGATTCAGCCTGCATTTATCGGGTAAATCCTTTGACCAAGGCAAGTACTTATTCAGAAGTTCTGGGTGGTTTTTAAAATCTGTATTAGGCATTGCTTCAAGGATATATTTTAGATACTCATACACATCCAAAATATTTGCTTTAGCAGATTCCACTAACGTATAAAGGATCGCATTAGCAGTTGCTCCTTTGGGAGTGTCAGCAAAAAGCCAGGCTCTTCTTGCTACGGCATATGGTTTGATATTTGCCTAGCAAAGATTGTTGGAGATTGGAAGTCTTCCGTCTTCTAGAAATGTTTCAAGATACTTTTTCTGATTCTTAGCATAATTTAGAGCTTTTGTTAGGTTCTCATTTGTAGTAGCAATTGCAGAGGTCTCTTCAACCCACGACCAAAAGGCATCAAGAATGGCGCGTGACGCCTCCTGACGCTTCTCTTTCTTTTCGTCATATGACAGTTCCTTTATCTCCTAGACTAGACTAGATAGGAAATTGCTTTTCTATATCTAAACTATAGCATCACATTTTTACCAAGTCAACAGCCTCTAATTAGCATAATTAACAATATATGCTGAGTATTGCCTCCACATTAGACCATCAATGTCAACTTTAGGACCACTAGTTGCCTCATAATAGACCATCAAATGCAATCAATAGACCATTTATTTCAATACCTCCTATATAATTAAGGTGCATGCA
>Ga0265293_10005390_pt1 | contig 21392 bp, 21 predicted proteins | sample Munlanlewell138R_FD_192505 | JGI IMG/M metagenome (GOLD analysis project Ga0265293, IMG submission 192505) | Leachate microbial communities from a municipal landfill in Southern Ontario, Canada - Leachate well 138R | ecosystem: Engineered > Solid waste > Landfill > Unclassified | place: Canada... | reverse complement strand
TCCAAATGCAAGCATTAAAGAAATTGCTTCAAATACTGTCATAGCCTCACCCCCTTTCTGTTGGGGATGAGCCGACCACCCTTTATAGCCGTTCTATTGTACAAGAATTATTGTAACATACATTGTCTTATTATAAAATATATTGCATTTGTAGAAATATAACTATTGATGTGGTATAATAAGACACAGATAGACGTAAAATGATTAAAGAAAGACCATAGATGCTTCCAACATCTACGGTCTGGTACAATAGTAGACTCTTTAAAGGAGTCGGCTCACAAAGACAGTTATTTACGAGAAATAGACCATTACCTTGTGGGGGCGGTCTATTTTTCTTTGTTCTGAGACAGTATTGCTACGAGAACTCCGAAAGAAATCATCAAAGTTAGTGCTTCGTAAACTGCCATAGGCTTCACCCCCTTTCTAAGAGGGAGTGAGCCGACCGCCCTTTATAGCTATTCTATTGTACAAAATTTATTGTAACATATGTTGTCTTAATATAAAATATTTATAAATGATAAAATACTGATATATCAGCAGCCATTGATAATAAAGGATTTTAAAACACAGATAAGAAGTAAAAGGAAATTAAATTACACTTATTGATGTGCTTAAATCAGAGGATTCCGAAATTGCAGATGTCGTGGCATTAACTATGGAAAAGAAAAAAGTGGTTGATCGTTTAAACATTCTAAATGAACGGGAAAAAGAGGTCATCATAGCTAGATATGGTTTAACAGGCGATAAAGATAAAACACAAAGAGAAATCGCTAAAAAGTTAGGCATTTCACGGTCATATGTATCACGTATAGAGAAACGCGCTCTAAATAAATTATATAATGAATTTTACAAGAAAAAATACTAGCATATTAGTTATAATTGTTCTATCTTTGCTTGTTTTTATACATTTTTTGATCTGCTAAATCAAGAAATTCATCAATTGATATTTTTTGTTTTACAGGATATTCACAGATACCTTGACTTAATTTAATTATATATTTACTACTTATTGCATTAAATTGGGTAACTTTATTATTAATACGATTCCAAACTTCAGCAGCTTCCTCAATGAACTTCTTTTAAGTCATTGTGCTATATCTTTAAATATATTTATCGGGGTTTCAATATGTTCATACGATTCTACATTCTCTATTGCAATTGCTACTGAAAATTGCGGATATTTTGCTGGATAATATCCTGCAAACCAACGATTAACTCTTCCAGTCTTACCAATTTCTGCTGTACCAGTCTTGCCAGCAGCTAGTATCCCTTCAGAATAAATTTCTTCAGCAGTTCCATTTGCAACTACTTGCTCAAGTAGCTTTTGTACTTGATAATATGTATGTCTGCTAATAGATGTATCTTCAGCTTTTGTTATATATTTTCGTATAATATGCCCATTCTTACTTTTAATTCCAGTAACAAGACGCGGACTATACTGTTTGCCATAATTCGCAATAATCGAAAACATGTTAGCCACCTGTAGAGGCGTAATACGCACATCTTGTTGCCCTATTCCAGTATTAGCTAATAATTGATCGTTGTTTCCTTCAACCAGAAAAACACTCCCAGCCTCCTCCATATATACTTGAGGTAGTTTTACAAATTCATCATAATACCCAACAACTTCTCCTAGTCCTAACGCATTTGAATACTTGATTATATTATCTCTACCCAGTTGAATTGCTAAATTAGCAAATGTAATATTGCAAGATTTTGCAAATGCATCCACAAATGATACCTCACCATGATTCGTCCAACATTTTAAAACTTGATTATTATTGAAAGTCATTGACCCACCACAAGAATAACGATCATATAAATTGACTAATCCTTCTTCTAATGCTGCAATAGCAATTACGGTTTTGAATATAGAGCCTGGGAAGCTAGCTGTAACAGCTCTATTTTTAGTATATTCATAGCTCTCCATTTTAATATTATATGGTTCATAATTAGGTCTGCTTACCATCGCTAGAATATCACCATTTGCAGTATCCATAATTACTATTGAACCTTTCTTTACTTTATATTGATCAAATAATAATTCGACGTATTTCTGAAGATTATAATCCAGTGTTGTCTGAACAGTATTTGGTCGATATATGTTATTACTTTGTTGTAGCTTTACACCTAATCCATAATAAGGATGTAACTGTTTATATCGATCTTGGTATATATAATATGTTATTTCCTTTGCCCCTTCAATCGTAAGATCAAGCTCATATGTATATTCTAATCCAGACTTTCCAATTAAATCTATAGCAGCAATATTCATTTCATCAAAAAGCTCACCGTATTTACTTCGTGTAATTTCGATATCTTCACCAATAAACCCTAGAACGTGTCTTGCAATCATATTTTCTGAGTAACGTGATTTACTATTAGTAAAAAATACACCAGATATATTCAAATCCGTTATCTGTTGCTTCTGCATTTCATTAATTGCGATAACTGTGCTATTAATAGAAAGTAATTGTGGGTGTTTGGCGTTTATGAAAATATTCTCAACTACTCTATCTGACACATTCAGTATGTTTGATAGCTGTATAATTTTTTCCTTTTCTTTTTGAAATATATTTTCTGTGCGAGGTAATATTAGAAGTGACAATTGTTCAGTTCCTGTAAAAGACTTACCGTATCGATCTACAATATTACCACGACCCGAATCAAGAATTACAGATCTAGACCTTTGATCGATTGATTTTGACACTAGATTTACACCTTGATAATCATGATTAGCAATTACCTGTATATATCCTAACTTACCAATTAAAGCAACTAAAACGAATAACAAAAAAAATCCTAATAATAATATTCTTTTTATTTGAATATAATTGTAACTTTTCAAAAAAAGAACCCCCTACTTTCCACATTATGACCATTGGAAGCAAGGAGTAAACGCTTTTAATTATTTTCTTTTCTCATTAAATAATACGGCAATACAGGTTCTTTTATGGGAATGCGCAATTTTTCTAAAGGATGCGGTGCCACCTCAATTGCTTCACCCTTATCATTAAAAATTTGTTCTATTATTTGCACGAAAAATATTCCTTTAGGTCCGATAATTTCAATCTCGTCACCAATTTTAAAATGATTTCTTTGTTCTATCGTAGCCATCTGTGTAGCTTGATCATATTCTAAAATTATTCCGACAAAATCGTATTTGCGTAATTTAGTTCCTGGTTGATACATTTGTTCATTATGAGTGGGCGTATTGAAATAAAACCCAGTACTTAATGGTCTATGGGACGCCTTTTTAATTTCTTCTATCCAATTCGGATCAACTTTATAACCAGATGGGTTATTAAAATATTCATCAATTGCTTGACGATATACATTAGTTACCGTAGCAACGTAGTGAATACTTTTCATCCGACCTTCAATTTTAAAGCTACTTATACCAGCTTTAATTAATTCCGGAATGTATTCTATCATACATAAATCTCGAGAATTCATTAAATAATATCCATCTTCATTACTCACCCATTTACCATTTTGCTTGCTGTTGACTTTGTAATTCCATCGACAAGATTGTGCACATCCTCCTCGATTAGCATCTCTACTTGCCATATAATTAGACAATAAACAATGTCCTGAATATGCAACACACATAGCGCCATGAACAAAGCACTCAATTTCTATATCTACATTCTTATTAATTTCAGCAATTTCTTCTAAAGAAAGTTCACGTGCTAATACTACTCGTTCAACACCATTTTGCTTCCAAAAATCTACCGTTTGCCAATTAGTTGTGCTCATCTGTGTACTAGCATGTAAAGGCATATTTGGTATAACCTTTTTTGCAGCCATATAAATAGCAGGATCAGCAAATATTATCGCATCTATCCCTGCTTTCTCCACATTTCTTAAGTAATCTTCTAAGTTTGATAAATCTTCATTATGGGCAATTATGTTGGATGCAACGTAGACTTTTGCATCATATTTGCGTGCAAATTCTACCGCTTCAGCCATTTCGCTAAATGAAAAATTACCAGCAGCTTTCCTTAGCCCAAATTGTTCACCTGCTATATATACTGCATCAGCTCCATAGCGAATTGCCATCTTTAATTTTTCCAAATTACCTGCAGGCGCTAACAATTCAGGTCTAGTTATTACAGAATTCATAATTTCACTCCATTAATAAGGTTATTAATACGACTCATTAATCTTTCTTGATGCTAACAGCAATTCCGTCACCAACTGTATAAAAACTAGTTGCCCATCTATCATTATTATGTAACATTTGATTATATCCATCAATTTTATCAACTATTGGCTTTAATCTTTTTGATGGTTCCTCAATGCCTGGAACCATTCCATGAAAAAACACATTATCAGTTATTACAATAGCACCTTTGTTTGTAATTTTCTCGATTTGTTCAAAATACTTATGATATTGCCCCTTTGCAGCATCTATAAATACTAAATCATACGCATTCATACCAATAAATGTAGGTAAAATATCGATTGCATCTCCCAAATGAAAATTAATACGATCAATTTTATTTAAGCTTAGAAATAACTTTTTAGCTTGTTCAATACGCTCGCTATTAATTTCTATCGTATCAATAATAGCTTCTGTATTATCACACAACCATAGTGCTGAATATCCTATTGCAGTACCAATCTCCAAAATTCTCTTTGGTTTTAAAATAGTACAAATCAATTGCAAAAAATATCCTGTTTCTGGTACGATTATTGGTATTTTATCGTTATCTGCGATTTCCTCCAATTGTTTGTATATATCGCTTCTAGTTGGTTGAATCGATTCTATATAAGAAATTAAGCGCTGATCAATCATTGCATTTAACACCCTTTTTAAAATCATATTAATTAAAAAACACTTGCTTTTAGCAGATAAAGGAATGAAGTCAGCAATACTTCATTCCTTTATGTATCAAACTATTTTGTATGCAAAATTGCGAATCTCACTTAACAGTTAAAGCATTCAACTTTATCCATTAAATCTTCTGCCACCTTGGTCATTTGCGAAACTGTTGCACTTATTTCTTGAAGTGTAGCACTTTGTTCTTCAGACATCGAAGCCATGCTCTGAGTTCCATCAGCATTGTTTTTAGCAACTTCATTAATTTCTTCCATCTTATTAACTAAATCTCTACTGATAGTTTGGATATTTGCGACAGAGTCACTTATATCTTTAACCTTAATACTCACGTTATTAGAAGAATTTCTAAGCTGTTCAAAGAAATCACTTGCTTGCCTTACACTTGATACACCAGCCTCTATATTTGAGACATTACCTTCTACTTCACTCACCGCTTCATCAATCTTTAATTGAATATCTTGAACAAGATTGCCAATTTGACCTGTTGCTTGCGATGATTGCTCAGCTAATTTACGTACTTCATCCGCAACGACTGCGAACCCTCGACCATGCTCACCCGCACGGGCAGCTTCAATGCTAGCATTAAGTGCTAATAAATTTGTTTGTTCTGCAATATTAGAAATCATATTGATAATATTTCCAATTTCTTCAGAGCGTTCTCCAAGAATGCGCATCATATTAGCTGTTTCATGACTTTTTTGATTGATTTTTTCCATTTGGTTTATAGAACCTTCAATTTTGACTTTTCCATCATCAGCAATTTGAACTGATTGTTCAGATCGATTATATGCTTCAGCTGCATTTTCCGAGATACTACCAATACCTTGATTAATATTTGCAACAATATCAACTGTAGCATCTATCGCATTTGATTGATTTGTCGCACCATCGGAGATAGTATCAACTGATGCTGCCATATGTTCGCTAGCCTTTGCTTGTTCACTAGCTGCTGCATCTAAATCCTTTGCAGAAGCCAGAACAGTTTTAACACTATTACTCACATCTTTAATTAATGTTCCTAGTTTCTCTACCATATTATTATACGAATTTGCTAAATCACCTATTTCGTCTTTACGTTTCATTTTAATTTGATGGGTGAAGTTTCTATTCTCTGCAAGTTTTATCCCTTCACTTATCATTGATACTGATTTAGCAAGGTTCGTAGCAACACGCATTGCTTGAAGTATAGATATGAAAATTGCAAGAATTCCTATATAAATCATGCCCTTTTGAGTATTCCAAACCATATCATTAACAAATTGACTAGATGTACCCATATACCAGATACCAATAACATCGCTACTAGCATTCCGAATTGGTTTATAAGCTGTTTGATATATGTGTCCAACTACATTGGCTTCACCAACATATACTTCACCACGTTTGAGAACTACGTCAGCTACAGCTTCAGACACTTTTGTGCCAACTGCTCTTTGGCCTTCTAATGTCATAACATTTGTTGTTACTCTCGTATCACCAAGAAATAATGTTACCGTATTACCTGTAAGCTCGCCAATGTAATCAACAAGCCCAAAATTATCATTCATTAATACTTCGCCCTTATATAAAGCTCCCTCACGAACTTCCCAATCACCCGGATATGTGGCATCAATAATTGCCTCACCTGTAGCTAAATCTGATTTTGCTTTAATATGGGCGGCTTGCTTACCACTATCTTGAAGAATAAACTGCAAAAAACCCATAACTATTACCATATTTACTATAACAACCATAGTTATTGCTCTTAATACATTACCTTTTAACCCTTTAAAAATATTCAATTTTAAAACTCCTCCTTCACTCGAATATATATAATCTCTACCACGAACCCCTACTTTTAGCGTCGTTTCGTTGATGCTCCTGTAATGTAGTGGAAAAATGATGCTCACTTGTCCCATCTTTTTTAGTAACAAAAAAATAATAATTATGCTGTTCTGGTATTACTGCTGCTTTTAATGACTCCCTACCTGGACTAGCAATAGGAGCCGGTGGTAATCCTTCATATATGTAAGTATTAAATGGACTATCTACCTCTAAATCTGCAAAAGTAATAATATCGCGCTGTTTTCCTAGCGCATATTGAACTGTAGCACACGATTCCAGCCTCCATGCAGGCTTTGATAACAATCTATTATAAAAAACTCCAGCAATAATAGGTCTTTCTTTATCAACTACTGCCTCACGTTCAACAATCGAAGCCATGGTTACTATATCATAAATTGAGACATCACTCTGTTCACTTAAAATACGCCATTCAGGTATGTATTCTTGTTCAAATTGCATTAACATTCTATCAATAATCTGTGTTTCTGTTGATGACTTATTTACTTCGTATGTTTCAGGGAATAAAAAACCCTCCAAAATATACTTTACTTGTTGATTTTCAGGAATTTCATTAATAAACCAATAATCATATTCCGTACTATTAGCAGCAGCTAAAAACTTTTGTTCATCTACTAGACCCTCATCAGCTAATTTCATTGCTATTTGTTCAACCGTATATCCTTCTGGTATTGTAAACCGAACCGTATCTCTTAATACATCTCCTGAAGATAGAGTTAAGATAATATCGTCAACACTGCTACCTTGCTGTAATTGATAATCGCCTGCAATAAATTGTGAATCCTTATACTTCCAACGAATATAATATGTAAAATATTCTGCATTACGTATAAGCTCATGATCAGCTAAAATTGATGCGGCTTTTTTTATTGTTGATCCTTTGGGTATGTTAACTTGAATAATTTTCTGTCCTTCCACTGGTAGTAATTCATTATTAAAATGTTGATACAAATAATAACTGGAAATACCTATAACTAAAATAAGTGTTGAAATAATTATTAAAATAGTACGGATTATGCTGTTCATGTTAGAATCTCCTAAATTTTATAATCTAATATAACTCTTTTATTCAAATCTAATCACTAACATACTAATAATTGTATTTATTAAATTAAGTATATTTTAACATACTATCTATTTTATTAAACTAAAAACTAATATTTAATAATTGAGCATAATACACTATCAATAATTATTATACATAAATCTATTTTTCCCATCATTATTAATATTCTAAGCTATATCTTTAATTCCTTTATAATTTAATAATGAAGTCATAGAAAATTTTTATATTAGATAACAAAAGGAGCGCTATCGCACTCCTTTTGTTATCTAATATGTATTAAATTACTCTTCGTCTTCATCAGCTAGCTTATCATACTCAGCCGCTACTCTTTCCCATTCTTCATCATCTTCAATTTCTTGTAGAACATCGTTGCCATCTTCATCCTGACTAATTCTTAGAATGATAGCTTCCTCTTCAAACTCTGCAGCTTCATCTTCAACTTCTGGTTGCATTAGTGGTAATAGAACTGCATAATTATTACCGTCCACATCCAAGATAGTCAACAACTCAAATTCATGTTCATTTCCTTCTTCGTCTGTTAATACTACTGTTGATTCTTCAAGCTCATGATCATGTTCATGATTTGTCATAATATCACCTCTTATTTTCCTTGTTGGGCATCTAAATACCCTTGTAATATAATCACGGCTGCCATCTTGTCTATGACTTGCTTGCGCTTCTTTCTACTCAAATCTGCTTCAAGCAAGACCCTTTCAGCAGCAACCGTAGATAACCTTTCATCCCAGTAATGAATGGGAATATTTACATGAGGTTGCAATGATTCTGCAAAATCTTTTACTAATTCTGCCCTTGGGCCAATAGTTCCATTCATATTTTTGGGTAAACCAATTACGATTGCTTCCACTTCATATTCTAGTATAATTTGTTGTAAACGTTGATAATCGTGTTCTATGCTTTTTCTATTGATCGTTTCTATGCCCTGAGCTGTCCATTTCATAGCATCACTTACAGCTATTCCTATAGTCTTATCTCCTAAGTCCAGACCCATAATCCTCATATCTATTATACTCCTCATATGATCATCCAAACATACTCTATAGAAAATATTATAAAACTTTAATATAAAAGTTAGGACAAACACTACCACAATATCCGCATAGTCTACACAAATTATTATCAACAACAGCTCGTTCGTTAACTATTGACAATGCATTTGCACCACAACGTTCAACACAGTAACCGCAACCTTCGCACCACTCTTCAATAAGCAAGCGCCTTGGATGTTGTCTCAATCTCTGAGAAATTCGAACATCTATCTGCTGTCCATTAAACACTGAAAGATTGTATAATAATTCTTCCTGACTCTGTATTCCTATGGCAATAGTATCAAGTGTACCACAACTTAGCACAAAATCAAGAGCTTGATGTGTCTGTGGTATTAAGTGTCCTCCCGCTAATGCTTTCATGCCAATAATGCCTATGCCTTTATTATGAGCTATCTTGATTGCCTCATACATTTCATCACGTGTGCCGTCAATTATTCCAATACCAGCTTTATTAAAAATAGGCATAATACAATCAATACCTTCAAGGTCAGTCGCAACTTTTACAGCTTCAATTGAATGGCATGATATACCAACAGCGTCAACTAAATGATCGGCCTTTGCTCTCAACAACTGTTCATATGCAGGTCGATGTCCCTTTAATGTTAATTCTGACTCCTGCTCATGCAAAAGAAAAGCACTTATTTTCTCTATTCCCATTTCATTTAAAGCTTTATCAATACTTCGCTTCATCATATCTTCAGTATAAGCATAAGATTTAGTAATTATATGCGGTAGATAGTTTACATCTATATATTGCAAAGCTTTTCTGATATACGGATAAGTTTGATATAACTCAGCAGTATCAAGTATATTAACGCCTGCATTAACAGCCGACACAATCAACTGTGCCCCATCATCAATTGATAAATTTGCTTGTAACGGACCCATGGTTAAAGTGCCGAAACACATTCTCGACACTTTAAGATTATTCGAACCAATGAAGCGATATTCCATTTTAAATTAATCCGCCTTATTATGATGCTGTAAATACGAAGTCACCAATTCTTCGACTAAATCATCGCGTTCAATCTTCCGAATTAAGTTTCTGGCATTATTATGACGTGGAATATATGCCGGGTCACCTGACAGAATATAACCTACAATTTGATTTATTGGGTGATAACCCTTTTCCTTTAATGCCTCATAAACAGTGAGAACAACTTCGCGAGGTTGAAGTTCTTTTTCGTCTTCCGTTACATTAAACTTCATAGTATGGTCTAAAGATGACATATCCATATTCGAACTCAACACCTCCACCTCTTTCGTTTATAATTTTATTTAATAAGTTGCTTAGTAATTAATTCTGGTATAGCCGCAATTGCTTCTCCAATTTTCAAAGAGTCTTTAGCTCCTGCTTGGGCCATATCTGGACGACCGCCGCCGCCACCTCCACAAATTGTAGCAACCTCTTTTATTAAATCACCTGCATGTATGCCTTGTTTAATAAGATCATTAGTTACATAAGCAGCAAAACCGACTTTATCATTCTTGATACTTCCCAGTAAGATTACTCCTGTTGCTAACTTCTGCTTTAATTCATCAATCATTACTCTAAGTTCTTTAATATCAGCATCCGCAACTACTTGTGCAAGTACAGGTATTCCTTGAATATTCTCAATTCTGTTAATAAGATTGCTTGCCTCGATACTGCTAATCTTACCTTTTAATGATTCATTTTCCTTTGATACGTGCTTCAAATCATCCTGTAATTGACTAATACGTTTAGGCAGTTCATCAATTTTTGTTTTTAATTGATCAGCTATATCTTTCATCATCTTATACTTTTCATCAAAAAATGAAAAGGCTTTTTCTCCAGTAAATGCTTCAATTCTTCGTACCCCAGCACCAATACCAGATTCACTGACAATTTTAAATATACCTATTTCCGCAGTGTTTGTTACATGGCAGCCACCACATAGCTCTAAACTGAAGTCTCCAACTGCAACAACTCTGACATTCTCACCGTATTTTTCGCCAAATAACGCTGTCGCTCCTTGCTCTTTTGCTGATTTGATATCTGTTATCTGACACTTTACATTAATACTTTTCCATATCTGTTGATTTACGATTTGTTCGATTTGATCTATTTCATTTTCTGATACACTCGATAAATGTGAAAAGTCAAATCGCAACCGCTCTGCACTAACTTGGGAACCAGCTTGATTTACATGCTCACCTAATACTTGCTTTAATGCTTTATGAAGTAGATGCGTAGCTGTGTGGTTCTTTATAATTCTTTGACGATTATCTTTATCTACTATTGCAGTAACAAGATCATTTTGCGTTAATTTCCCAGACTCAACCATTACGCGATGGATATGTTGTCCATTAGGTCCCTTTTGAACATCTAATACTTTTGCCGTACCATGTTCACCTTTAATAATTCCGATATCAGCAATCTGACCGCCACTCTCAGCATAAAAAGGTGTCTTTTCCAAAATTAGCAAACATTCTTGAGATTCACTTACACTTTCAGTAAGCTCATTCCCTAAAAATAAAGCAATTATTTGGCTATTAACATTAACATTTGTGTATCCATCGAATTCACTTATTCCTTTAAACTCGGCAATATCGCCGCCCTGAACTTGCATACTGCTTTCATCATGTCGAGCGTTTCTAGCTCTTTCACGTTGTTCATTCATATATTGTTCGAAACCGTCTTTATCAACTGTAAATCCGTTTTCTTCTGCTAAATCTTCTGTCAAATCTATTGGGAAACCATATGTATCATATAATTTAAAAGCTTCTTGCCCATTTATTACATTGATCTGCTGTTTCTTTAATTCATCTATAATTGATTGTAATTTTAACAAGCCATCTTGAAGTGTTTCGTGAAATCGTTCTTCTTCGGTATAAATTACTTTTTGCACAAACTCAATATTATTCTGAAGTTCTGGATAATGATCTTCCATAATCCCTGCTACTATAGGCACTAACTTATATAAAAAAGCTTCTTGTAGTCCTAATACCTTGCCAAACCTGACGGCTCTACGAAGTAATCGTCTAATAACATAGCCTCTACCTTCATTACTTGGCAATACACCTTCAGAAATTGCAAATGTTACTGTTCGAGCATGATCAGCTATTACGTTAAATGCTACATCGTACTCTCTTTTACTTTTATATATTGTATTTGATAGTTCTGCCGTATATTTAATAATAGGAATAAACAAATCTGTTTCATAATTCGTATCAACATCTTGTAAAACAGATGCCATTCTCTCTAAGCCCATTCCCGTATCAATGTTTTTCTTTGGCAATGGAGTATAACTTCCATCTTGATTATGATTATACTGACTAAACACTAGGTTCCATATTTCTAGATAACGTTCACAATCACATCCCGCTTTACACTCAGGATCATTACATCCAAAACTTTCTCCACGATCATAAAATATCTCAGAATTAGGTCCACAAGGTCCTTCTCCTATATCCCAAAAATTATCTTCTAAACGTACGATGCGATCTTCTGGTACACCAATTTCCCTATTCCATACGTCAAAAGCCTCATCATCTTCTGGATGAATAGTAATAGATAATCTTTCTTTATCTAATTTCATTACTTCCGTCAGAAATTCCCATGCCCATAATATTGCTTCTCGTTTGAAATAATCACCTATCGAAAAATTACCTAACATTTCAAAAAAAGTGTGATGTCTAGCCGTTCGCCCTACATTTTCAATGTCATTGGTTCTAATTGATTTTTGTGAATTTGCAATTCTTGGATTTTCCGGAATAACTCGTCCATCAAAATATTTTTTCAATGGTGCCATTCCACAATTTATCCATAATAACGTTGGGTCATCAATTGGTACTAATGGTGCGCTTGGTACAATTTCGTGTCTTTTTGATTCAAAAAAATCAAGAAATCCCTTACGGATATCTTTAGCTTTTAGCGGTTTCAATCTAACCCCTCCAAATAATAATGTATATATAAAAACCTCTCATCTAACTCAGGGACGAGAGGGATATTCTCATATATATAATTTAAGATAATTATATATAGCATAGTTAACTGTGTCAATAATACCGTTAATAACTATGCCTATTTACTTATGCTATTTGTTCTGTGTATAGTAATTTACTAAATGCTGTGTAATAACTTTACCTACAGCTAATATAGGAACAGCAAAAATCAATCCGATTATACCCCATAATTGACCACCTAGTAACAGCGCTAATATTATACTCAACGGATGAAGCTGTAGCTTTTTGCCTATTACTTGTGGTGATATTACGTTTCCCTCCAATTGCTGCACCACTATATTAACAATTAATACTTTTATCATCATTGCTGGCGAAATCGTTGCTCCTATAAATAATGCCGGAACAGCACCAATGATTGGTCCTAAATATGGAATAATGTTAGTGATTGCTACTAATAGAGCTAAGATAATTGCATACTTTATACCAATTATTAAGTATCCTATATAACTTAATATTCCTACTACTAAACAAACAGTAATTTGACCTCTCACATAATTACCTAATGCTTCATCGATATTACGAAATAATTTCAATAATTCGCGACGATATTTCTTAGGAAATATCGTAATAACAAAATTCTCCAATACCTGCAAATCTTTCAGCATATAAAACACTACAAAAGGTACAACTATAAATGTAGCTATTTTTGCAATGCTATTACCAATATAAGTAAAGAAATTCGTGATTTGCTCTGTTATAATTTGCTCAACCTTAAATAGAGACGTTTCTATACCTATCTGCACACTTTCAGGGAGCAAATCTCTACTCTGGTAATAAGGATTTAACCAAGATTCTACAGTATTCAATATATCTGGCAAATGTTCTGCTAAGTCTTTGAGTTGCACAATAAAAGCTGGGATATATCGAAATAATACCCAAACTATTAGCATTATACTTACCGTGTAGATAAATAATACTGCAAACATCCTCGAAAATCCCTTTTGATATAATAGATTAACAAGAGGGTTCAATAAATAAGCAAGAACAATGGAGACAATAAACGGCAAAAATGCACCTTTAAAAATTACAAAGATGCTTGATAATACAGGTTTAGCTTGTTGCAGCAATAGCACAACAAGTAATACCAATGTTATATATACCAATATCTGGAGACTTCGCTTATTTAACCAATTGGGATACAAAAATGTATCACCTCTTTAGGACCAATGTTTGTACTAAGTATATGCACTATTTCTCAAATCATTGCTCAATTTTTTCTAAAGCAATTAATTGACCTTCCTCATCCACTTCATACAGCGTAATAATATTATTTTTTACACTAAATTCAAAAAAACAGTCCCAACAGTAGTACTGATTTGCACCTATTTTCCCAACATCTTTACTAAAGCAAAATGGGCACTTTAATTGGTCCACTAAGAGTCCTCCTTGTTCTCACCCCAGTCTTCTATATTCTTTTCTGAAGACATAGGAACTATTAATACGTCTTCACCTTCAGTTATTGATTCAGGCTTCGGAAGATATTTTCTTCCTTCCGTTATATCTGCCACAATTCCTTCTGAAAGTTCATACCCTAATATTGTCCCCAATTCTTCATGAAAGTAAACATCTTCCATAATCCCAAGCTCTTTACCATTCGTCGTAATTATCTTATTTCCGCGGAGCTTTCTAGCATTATATAACCCTCGTAACTCATCGTGCTCTTTCTCTAATTCATCCATTGTTTGAGTAATATTCTCAACATAAACTGTTATAGCATCGTCACCAATTGATTTAATTTCTTGTAATGGTATTACCTTACCTTCGTTAAATAGCGTTTTCGGTTCTAATATTAGACCATAAACATTAGATTCGGGATCACAAGCTATGTCCTTTACAATACCTATCTGGTTGCCTGTATGAATACAAATAACTGGTAGCCCAATTATATTCGAAACTTTTTTCACGCTAAGCACCTCAATTGGATATTTAAAAATTTACATACCTATATCTTGTTCATCTTGTTCAAATTTAAACTCATCATCAGTCTTTCTGGCTACTTTGTTTATGAAATACACCTTAGCTGCCAGCAATAAAATAATACATATAATACTAACTAATAAGTCTATGCTTTGTTCATAAGTTATTAATTTTCTAGCAATAGCCAATATTAGAATATCAGTTACAAAATAAATATTCTTTTTAATTATTAATATTGCCATTTCGATACCAATAGCTAATAATAATATTTCAGATAGTATCATTTTATAATTATCGATCAATAAACTATTTCGAAAATCATCCCATAAAGTAACAGCTATTTCTTGTCCAGTCAAAATTACAGTAGCAACGAGCAATAAGATAATTATAATCTCTATATAATAGAAAATCTTTTTTGAGTAGTCATTAATTTTCATTATATTACCCTCCTTATTAATCTCGTATTCGTTCTGCTATTACTCCGCCTCCAAGTACTATTTGCTGTTCATCATAAAAGACAACAGCCTGACCAGGTGTTACTGCTCTCTCAAGCTTATCAAAAATAACTTTTATACGTTGGTTGCTTTCTTTCGTAATTATTGCCTTTGATGGTTTTGCAGCAGATCGTATCTTTACGAATGCAGTGCGTGGTTTATTATCAAGTCCATCTATAGCAACCCAATTTAATTCTTCGGCGTATAATCCTTTATCATAAACATCATCATTAGAACCAATAATTACTATATTATTGTCCGGAACTATATCAACAACATAAGCTGGATACCCAAGTGCTAAACCTAATCCCTTACGCTGTCCAATTGTATAATAAGGTATACCTCGGTGCCTACCAATCTCATTACCCTTTGTATCGTAAAAATATCCACCTTTAACTTCTTCATTAGTTCGTTGCTCTATAAACGACTTATAATCATCATTAGGAATAAAGCAAATCTCTTGACTATCTGGCTTATTGTGTACACGAAGTCCAAACTGCTTAGCCATTTCTCTAATTTCTAGCTTTAGATAGTCACCTAATGGAAACAGCGTATGCTTAAGCTGCTGTTGAGTTAAATTATATAAGACATATGACTGATCCTTTTTTGCATCTTTTGCTTGTCCAAGTAAATAGCGTTGGCTTTCTTGATCATACCATCGTCGAACGTAATGCCCTGTTGCTAAATAATCCGCGCCTAAATCTAAGGCTTTTTTAAGCAACAAGTCGTATTTCATATGTATATTACAGGCTATGCACGGGTTGGGAGTTCTTCCTTTTAAATATTCCTTTTGAAAATATCCTATAACTAATTTTTCAAATTGTTCTTTATAATTAACTACATAAAACGGGATATCTAAGCTTTCACAAACACGTCTAGCATCATCAACAGAATCTAGCGAACAACAGCCACCTACTAAATTTGCCTCTTCTAATGGGTCGTCTGGCGAATATAAACGCATGGTAATTCCAATTACATCATAACCCTGCTTTTGCAAAAGTACAGCCGTTACAGAGCTATCTACCCCACCACTCATCGCAACTACTACTTTTTGTTTTGCCATATTCCCACGACCTTTACTGATTTTTAAATTGATCACTTGAATTTATTTTTGCTTTGATAATATCTCTACAATCTTACTTACTGCTATTGTTACTTCTTCGATATTATTAAGCTGACTGAAACTAAAACGTATCGCAGTATTTAAAATACTCTCATCAACCCCAATTGCTTTCAACACATGAGATGATTCAAGCGAACCAGAAGTGCATGCTGAACCATGTGAGCAAGCAATTCCCAGCATATCCAATTGAATCAATAACGTTTCTGCATTAATTTGCGGAAAACTAATGTTTAAGATTGATGGAAGCCCATCTAAATGGCTGTTTAATACCCATTTATCATCTGCTAAATCTTTTATGATTATATCCAGAAAGGTATTCTTTAATAGTGAGATATGTTCCCTCTTGGATTGTAGTTTATTAAACGAAACATCTACTGCCTTAGCAAATCCTATTATACCTAATACATTTTCTGTACCAGCTCGTCTTCCTCGCTCTTGCTTGCCACCATGAATATATGGATGCCAGTTAAGTTCTTTTCTAATATATAACATTCCAATGCCTTTAGGACCATGTATCTTATGAGCTGATGCGCTAAGTAAATCTATCGGTACTTCCTGCATATTAATTGGTATCTGGCCATATGCCTGCACCATGTCACAATGGAAAATTACGTTTTTATCCACTAAACATTTAGCTATTTCTTCAATAGGTTGAATCGCACCCGTTTCATTGTTCGCATACATTATCGATACTAATACCGTGTCTTGTCTAATGCTGGCTATTAACGAATCTATCTCAACTTTGCCTTGCTTATTTACAGGTAAATAGGTGATTTCCCATCCTAATTTATCTAAATATTTGCATGTATCTAAAACTGCATGGTGCTCTATGCTAGATGTGATTATATGTTTACCACGATTGTGATTAGCTAAAACAGCGCCTATAATAGCACTATTAATGCTTTCCGAGCCACTACTAGTAAAAACAATCTCACTAGCATCCGCATTAATAGAATCTGCTATAATATCTCGTGCATTCTCGATCACAGATTTTGCTTTTCTTCCTTTATGGTGAATACTTGAAGGGTTTCCAAATAATTCAGACTCAATATAATCTATCATCTCTCGTTTAACTTCTGGAAGTAATTGAGTCGTTGCCGCGTTATCAAGATATATCATAAGACCATCCTCTATTTAAATATAAAACATATAACAATCCTGTTTTCCTTCATTTTCTTTAGCTAAATCAGCTATAGTTGTTGCCTCTAATACGTCTATCATGCTATCACGTAGTCTTATCCATAAATCCTTCTTAATACATGTATCATATTTATCACATAGAGCTGCATTAGTTTCTGCTATACATTCTACAGGTCCTATTGGGCCTTCTAGCACACGTATCACATCAGCAGACGTAATTTCATCAGGATCCTTAGCTAATACATATCCACCATAAGCACCACGAATACTTCTGACTAACCCAGCATTACGCAATGGTGCAATCAATTGTTCCAAATAATGATCTGATAAATCATGACGTTCTGCAATATTCTTTAACGACACTGGACCTGCACCATAATTAATTGCTAAGTCAATCATTAATGTTAATCCATATCTTCCTTTAGTCGATAATTTCACTTTGTTTTTCCTCCTCATTACTCTTCGGTTTCTATAAGTCTACCTCTTTAACGCCGTAAGATAGAGTTGTATCAAGGTGGATCTAAAACTCCATTTGAACCAGTTATCTTTATATATTTACCAATTAATCTATCCCAAAATTTAATGCTAAACTCCATTATTGGTCCTATTGCAAAAGATATAATTATTGTACCAATTCCTATAGGTCCACCAAGTATTACACCAACTATTAATGCTGATAGCTCCATTATTGTCCTAACTATACTTATCGACCAACCTTTTTTGACATGCAATAATAGCACTAAACCATCTCTAGGTCCTGCTCCAATTTTACTAGAAATATATAATCCAGCCCCAAACCCAAATAAAAAAGTACCTAAAATTAACACTAAAAATTGCTCGAATATTCCATTAACTACAGGAGTAATTGGTAATCGTAAAAATATATCTATAAATATTCCAATGAATAACATATTAATTAGCGTCCCAATTTGCGGCAAACTTTTCAAGTAATAACATACAATTGCAACTATAACTCCACCTGTAATTATTACAGCCATCCCAGTTGAAATCGGGGTAACATTAGCTAGTCCAATATGAAATACATCCCAAGGTGACACTCCTAGATTCGCTACAATAGTTAAAACAACTCCATAGCTCAACACCATTATCCCAACAAAAAATACAATCCATTGAAAAATACTTTGTCTTAGTTTATTCATGAATGTCATTCTTACTAACTATATTCAATTTTTCCATATAGTTTTGTATCGTTTTTTCATAACCATTTGAAGTTGGAACATAATATGATTTGTGACTAATATTTTCTGGGAGGTAGGATTGTCGAATATAATTGCCTTCATAATTGTGTGGATACAGATACCCTTCACCATGACCCAAACGCGCAGATCCTTTATAACTAGCATCTCTTAAATGGGTTGGTACATTACCTGAAGCTTGTGTCTTAACATCTTGAAGAGCTTGATTGATAGCTACATATGATGCATTGCTTTTGGGTGCGGTCGCTAAATAAGTTACCGCTTGAGCGAGTGGAATTCTACCCTCTGGCATTCCTAGTAATTCAAATGCCTGAAAAGCTGCTATTGCTACATATAGTGCATTCGGATCTGCATTACCTATATCCTCAGATGCAGATATTATTATTCTTCTAGCTATAAATCTAGGATTTTCACCAGCATCAAGCATCCTTGCTAGCCAATATATTGCAGCATCAGGGTCCGACCCTCGAATCGATTTAATAAAAGCCGATATTGTATCATAATGCTGATCACCACTTTTATCATATCGAACCGCTTTTCTTTGAATAGATTGTTCAGTAATTTCCAGCGTAATATGTATAATTCCATCTGCGTTCGGTGGTGTAGTGGCAACAGCAAGTTCTAATGCATTTAACAACCGCCTAGCGTCACCATCTGCAAATCGAACAAAATGCTGTTTTGCCAAATCATCAATTCTTATTTTTATCTTTCCATAGCCTCGCTCATTATCTGTAATAGCTTGAAGTAATATTTTATCAAGGTTTTCTTCATCTAATTCCTTAAGTGTAAATATCATTGATCTAGATAATAGAGCAGCATTTACTTCAAAAAACGGATTCTCCGTCGTAGCTCCTATAAGAATAATAGTACCGTTCTCAACAAATGGAAGCAATGCGTCTTGCTGTGTCTTGTTGAAGTGATGTATTTCATCAATGAACAATGTTGTTCTTTGTTGATAAACTTGTTTTCTTTCTGCCGCCTTTTCTGTCAAATCACGGATATCCTTTACCCCAGATGTGACTGCATGAAGCTTTACAAAAACAGATTTAGTTTTCTTGGAAATTATCTCTGCTAAAGTCGTTTTTCCTGTTCCCGGTGGACCATAAAATATCAATGAAGATATTCGATCTACCTCGATGGCTCTTCTAAGTAAAGTGTTCGTTCCAACAATATGATCTTGTCCAATAAATTGATCAAAATTAATAGGTCTCATTCGTGAGGCTAAAGGCGCTAAAACATCTATACCATCATTATCAGCATATGAAAATAAATCCATCAGACTTACACCTCATTACCCTTTAATCAAATCATTAACTACAACACCTGCAAGCATTAAACCTACAATTGAAGGAATAAATGCAATACTTCCAGGAGTTTGACGCTTTACAGTACAGGTTATAGTATCTTCACTATTGTTAGGCTTTATAGGTTGCTCCTTAGAAAAAACAACCTTTACGCCTTTTTGAATACCACGTTTTTTAAGCTCCTTGCGAATTACCTTTGCCATTGGACATACAGAGGTTTTGGAAATATCAGCAACTTCGAAGCCAGCTGGATTAAGTTTATTACCAGCACCCATACTTACGATGATAGGTATTTTTCTATCTTTACATGCTACAATCAACGACAATTTCGATGAAATAGTATCAATTGCATCAATAATATAATCCGGCTTTAATGTAAAAACTTGCTCTTCTGTATTTTTATCAAAAAACATCTTTAAACTTGTGACTTTAGCATTCGGATTGATTTTTAGAATACGATCTTCCATAATTTCTACCTTTGTTTTGCCAATCGTATCTTGTAGCGCATGTATCTGTCTATTAAGATTAGTCAAGCATATATCATCATCATCTACTAATATCAAATGTCCTACTCCTGAACGGGCTAATGCCTCAACAGCATATGAACCAACACCGCCCACTCCAATCACAGCAACAGTAGAATTTTGTAATTTATGTAATCCATCTTTACCTATTAATAATTCTGTACGTGAAAATCGGTGTAACAATAAGACACCTCCAAGTAATAATTCACTACATATCATAGCAAATTTGTTGGAATTAAGCAAAAAAAAAGAACCCCGCTTTGCCGTGATCCTAAGTTTTGAACCTGCCTACGCAGGTGGGTGTTCTACTCAGCATTTCTGAGGTCCACGCTATGGAGGCTGCTCATCCGTGCTAAGACACTAAACTCCCGAAGAAGAAGTGTTGGCTCAAAACGTCGGTATTCACTTGCATTGTAGGGCTCTTATCTAAATAAATATTAACATACATATGGTTGTCTAAGCAAGTAATAAAACCAGCTAATTCAACCAATAATTACTACTACGATAAATTTACTCAAATTCTACGGTTCTTATTTGCAATTCCTTTAGTTGAACATTACTGACTGGTGCAGGTGCATTAGTAAGCTGACAAGAAGAACTTGCAGTCTTCGGAAATGCAATGCAATCTCTCAATGATTGACGATTTGTTAAAATCATTATTAGTCTATCTAAGCCAAACGCCATACCACCATGTGGTGGTGTACCATATTCAAATGCATCAAGCAAGAAGCCAAACTTTTCTTTTGCTTCTTCCTCAGTAAAGCCTAACAATGAAAACATTTTTTCTTGAATATGCTTTTGATAAATACGCATACTTCCGCCACCAATTTCATACCCATTAAGAACCATATCATATGCCTTTGCT
>Ga0265293_10005389_pt1 | contig 21392 bp, 20 predicted proteins | sample Munlanlewell138R_FD_192505 | JGI IMG/M metagenome (GOLD analysis project Ga0265293, IMG submission 192505) | Leachate microbial communities from a municipal landfill in Southern Ontario, Canada - Leachate well 138R | ecosystem: Engineered > Solid waste > Landfill > Unclassified | place: Canada... | reverse complement strand
CGGCGCCGTGGGCAACTACAACGCCCATTTGTCCGCCTATCCGGAGCTGGACTGGGAGCGCATCGCCAGGGAATTCGTGGAGAGCCTGGGCCTCGACTGGAACCCGTACACCACGCAGATCGAACCGCACGATTACATCGCCGAATACTTCCATGCGGTGCAGCGCTTCAACACCGTGCTTCAGGATTTCGACAAGGACGTGTGGGCGTACATCTCGGTGGGCTATTTCAAGCAGAAGACCGTGGCCGGCGAAGTGGGCTCGTCCACCATGCCGCACAAGGTCAATCCCATCGACTTCGAGAACTCCGAGGGCAATTTGGGCGTGGCCAACGCGCTCATGGACCACATGGCCGCCAAGCTGCCCATCTCCCGCTGGCAGCGCGACCTCACCGACTCCACCGTGCTGCGCAACATGGGTGTGGGCATCGCCTACTCGCTCATCGCCTACCAGTCCAGCATGAAGGGTATCGGCAAGCTGGAAGTGAACCCGGCCGCGTTGGCTGCCGATCTCGATCAGAACTGGGAAGTGCTCGCCGAGCCCATCCAGACCGTCATGCGCCGCTACGGCATCGAGAAGCCCTACGAGAAGCTCAAGGAACTGACCCGCGGTAAGCGCGTGGACGGCTCCGCCCTGCGCGCGTTCATCGACACCCTGGCAATCCCCGAGAGCGAAAAAACGCGCCTGAAGGAAATGACCCCCGCCACCTACATCGGCAATGCGGTGGCGCAGGCGAAGCGCATTTGAGAGAGGAACCACGGAGGGCACGGAAGCCACGGAGAAGAATCCATGCTTTCTTCGTTGGTCATCCGTGCGTCCTACGATCTTCGATCTAGCCGTAGGTCACGTTGGCGCGTAGCGCCTACGTGACATCTTCACAGTATTTGAAGGATGCGCTACGCGCGAAGATTGTTTTGACGGGGGATTCCGTCCCCCTACGCCGGGTTCCTTTTCTTTGCGCGGCCAAAGAAAAGGAACCAAAAGAAAGGCCGCCCGAATGCCGCGCCGCCCCTTCGGGGCGGTCCCCTGCGCTCCTCGCCCGAATCGGGGGTCCACGACGGGGCATCCTGCCCCGACGTGGACGGCGTGCCATCCATGGCGCGCCCCCTGCGGGCCTCATCCGATTCGGACTGCGGTGCTCGGCGCTGCATACGGGACCTCAAGAACGCTCGCTTCGCGCCAGGAAGAAGTCGGTTGGGGTTGAGTTCGGGATCGTCACGCCGCCTGTTCAAATAACCACGCGGCCGAAACGAAGCGTCCCCTCTCCCCCCGGGAGACGAGTGCATGGATGCGCGAGGTAGAGCAACGCAGGGCGCGGTTGCCGAGGGACAGGGAGAGGGGATCGAAGTTCGCCATGGCGATGACCACCCGCCGTCGGTTCACGTTGGCGCGTCAGCGCCTACGTGACAGCCACGGCCCGAAGACGTCACGTAGCTTCGCAACGTGACCTACGGCGCACAAGCTCACCCGCCTTTTTCCCGCCGCTCCCGCGCCTCCAACGCGGCCTTCTTTTGCACATACTCCTCCCGCGAGATATCCCCCTCGAAATACGCCTCATCCAGCTTCCTCATCTCCGGTGAGCGGACCCGCGGCGGGCGGCTGAAGGCGCGCCAAGCGGTGCTGACGCTACCCAGGAGCAGCGCGACGGCGAGAACGAGAAACAACCAACCCAATGAGCCCATCTGATATCCTCGGCGCGTTTCTATTTTTTTGGGACGAACCGTCCCGCACGCGGGTACGCCTAGTATGACACTCCCCACGCCCCCCTCCCTGTTCGGCGGCCTCACCATCGAGGAATTCCTGCGCGACTACTGGCACAAGAAACCCCTGCTGGTGCGCCAGGCCTTTCCCGGCTACCGCTGCCCGGTCACGCCCGAGGAACTGGCGGGCCTGGCCTGTGAGGACGGGGTGGAGTCGCGCATCATCATGGAAAAGGACGGCGCACGCCCCTGGCAGGCGGAGCACGGTCCGTTTCCCGAGGAGCGCTTCACGCGCCTGCCCGCCACCCACTGGACCGTGCTGGTGCAGGAGATGAACAAGCACGTGCCCGAGTTTGCCCTGTTGCAGGACCACTTCGCCTTCATCCCCTGGTGGCGGCTGGACGACGTGATGGTGAGTTACGCGCCCGCACACGGCACCGTGGGACCGCACGCCGACAACTACGACGTGTTCCTCATCCAGGGCCTCGGCCATCGGCGCTGGCAGATCAACCGCCGCGCACCGGGCCCGGACGACCTCATCCCGGATCTCGACCTGCGCATCATGAAGCACTGGGAGACCGAACAGGAGTGGGTACTCGAACCGGGCGACATGCTCTACCTGCCGCCGGGCGTGGCCCACTACGGCGTGGCCCTGGACGACTGCATCACCGTGTCGGTGGGTTTCCGCGCGCCCAACGTGAAGGGCATGCTCATCGACTTCGCCGAACGCTTCATCGAGGCCGCGGATCCGGAACGCTTCTATGCCGATGCCGACCTGGACCCGCAGGCCGACCCGGGCGAGATCAGCGCCGCGGCGCGCGCGCGCATCCGCGCCATCATCCGCGCCATCGACCTCTCGGATGAAACCATCGATCGCTGGTTCGGCCGCTTCGTCACCGAGGCCAAGCCCGGTCACGACGTGCCGCTGCCCGAACGGGAACTGAATGGCGGCTCACTGAAGCAGCGCCTCGCCCGCGAAGGCCTGCTCATCCGCAGCGAGTACTGCCGCATGGCCCACTTCACCGCCCCGGACGGCTCGCTGCTGCTCTACGTGGACGGCGAGGAACTGCGCCTCGACACGGCGCTTGCGCCGCTGGTGCGCCAGCTGTGCTCGGCGCGCGAATTCGCAGCCCGTGACCTCGCGCCGTGGCTCGACGGCGCCGCCCTGGAACTGCTCGCCGACTTGCACAACCGCGGCGCACTCTATTTCCCGGAGGACTGACGCCGTGTGCAACCCGGTCACGGTAAGCGTATGCGAATGGAACGATGCCACCGCCCAGGCGGCCCTGCGCGCCGTGCGCGGCGAGGTGTTCAAGCGCGAGCAGGGTGTGCCCGACGAACTGGAATGGGATGACCTGGACGCAGTCGCCGTGCACGTGCTGGCCCGCGATGCCTTCGGCAACGCCATCGGCTGCGGCCGCCTGCTGCCGGACGGCCACATCGGCCGCGTCGCCGTGCTGCGTCACTGGCGCGGCAAGGGTGTGGGCACGGAGATCATGCAGGTGTTGATCGCCGTTGCCCGTGAACACGGCCATACGGAACTCCACCTGAACGCCCAGACCCAGGCGGTGCCGTTCTACACGCGTCTCGGATTCAGCTTGGAAGGGGAGGAATTCCTGGATGCAGGAATCCCCCATCGCCACATGCACCGTCACCTGTGACCCCGGGGGTAACGCGGAGGACGCGGAGGCGCAGAGGACGCGGAGGAATGCGAGGTAAAGCAGTACGCATGTAGGAGCCCACACCGTGGGCGAATGCCTTTTCTAACCGTAGGTGCGCAGCGAAACCGTATTCGCCGACAGTGTCGGCTCCTACAACGGGTTCATCAAACCGCCACGCTTCCACACCCGATAATCCTCCGCGTCCTCTGCGTTAAACCCCCACCCAGCCGCGAACAGGTGGATACGTTAGAATCAGCCCCGGAGGTCCCCCATGCCCGAGCTGACAACCCGCATCCTTGGCGAGACGGACGAGCCCTTGCACCTGCGCACGGCGACCGAGCACCGTGCGGTGGTGCTGGCCATGGCCTCGCAGGCGGGGCGCAGTCTGTGCATCTACACCCGCGCTCTGGATCCCGCCGTGTACGACAGCGCCGAGCTGGCCGAGGCCATTTCCCGGCAGGTGCGCAACAGTCGCCATGCACAGGTGCGCATCCTGGTGCGCGACACCGCGCGCGCGGTCCGCGAGGGCCACGCCCTGCTGCGACTGGCGCAACAGATCCCCAGCAAGGTGCAGGTGCGGGTGCCCGGCGCCGATCACCAGGACGACGGCCAGGCCTTCGTGGTCGCCGACGGCAGCGGTTTCATCCGCCGCCCGGTGGCCGAGCTGTACGCGGGCGAGGCCAACTTCCACGCCCCCTTCGCGGCACGCAAACTGCTGCAATACTTTGACGAAACCTGGGAGCGTGCCAGCCCCGACCCCGATGTACGGCGCCTGTTCCTATGAAAAAGCTACTCGCGATTTTTCTTGCCCTTGCCGGCACCGCCACGCTCGCCGCACCGGAGACGCGGACTGTCGAACTGCAATACCGCCCGGCCGAGGACGTGGCCGCCATCGTGCGTCCGCTCGCCGGTGACGCCGCACTGATTCCCGCGGGTGACGCCATCATCCTGCGCGGCGAAGCGGCGGTGCTGGATGCGCTGGAAGGCGCCATCAAGCGCCTGGACGTGGCGCCGCGCTCGTTGCGCCTGACGGTACGTCAGGGCGGCCGTGCGGCACGGCTCGCCGAGGACATCGCAGCCGCGCCCGCCACGCGCCTGTACGGCACGCGGGACCGCCAGTCACCCGAGCGCGTACAAACCCTGCAGGTACTGGAGGGCGGCTGGGCGCGCATCGCCACGGGCCGCGCCATTCCGCACGTGAACCAGTCCATCGCCATCGGGCCGGGTGGCGCCGTGGTGCAGCAGAACACCGAATACAAGGATGTGGACAGCGGCTTCGAGGTGCGCCCACGGGTGGTGGGCGATACGGTGCACCTGGCCATTCGCGCCTATCAGGGCGGCGTGTCTCGCCACGGCGGCGGGGTCATCGACACCCAGACGGTGGAGACCACCGTACAAGGCGCGCTGGGCACGTGGATCACGCTCGGCGCCCAGGACAGCGAACGCCGCCAATCAGGCCGTGGCACGGTGTATTCAACCCGCTCGCGCGCCGTGGACGCGCGCAGCATCCAAATCAAAGTCGAACTCGTACCCTGACATGAGCGTGCATTACCGCCTGGTCCCCGAACCCACCGCACACCTGTTCCACGTCACCCTCACCATCACCGACCCGGACCCCGCCGGGCAGGTGGTGTCATTGCCCGCGTGGATCCCGGGCAGCTACATGATCCGCGACTTCGCCAAGAACATCGTGCGCATCCACGCCGAGGCGCAAGGTCCGGTTAAGCTCGAAAAGCGCGACAAACACACCTGGCAGGCGGCGCCGTGCGCCGGGCCGCTCACCCTTCGCTACGAGGTGTACGCCTGGGACCTCTCCGTGCGCGGCGCGCACCTGGACGCCACCCACGGCTATTTCAACGGCACCAGCGTGTTCCTGCGCGTACACGGACAGGATCACGCGCCCTGCACCGTCGACCTCGTCGCCCCCGCGGGCGAGGACTGCGCGCGTTGGCATGTGGCCACCACCCTGCCGCGCGATGGTGCGCCCGAGCACGGCTTCGGCCGTTACGGCGCCGCCGATTACGACGAACTCATCGACCACCCGGTGGAAATGGGCGAGTTCACCCTGGTGGTGTTCGAGGCCGCCGGCGTGACCCACGAGGTGGCCATCACCGGGCGCCACCGCACCGACACCGCGCGGCTGGCGGCCGATCTGCAGAAGGTGTGCGCATGGCACATCGACCTGTTCGGCCGGCCCGCGCCCATGGCGCGCTACCTGTTCCAGGTGATGGCCGTGGGCGACGGCTACGGCGGCCTGGAACACCGCAGCTCCACCAGCCTGCTGTGCAGCCGCAACGACCTGCCGCGGATCGAGCAAGAGGACATGCCCGAGGAATACCGCACCTTCCTCGGCCTGTGCAGCCACGAGTATTTCCACACCTGGAACGTGAAGCGCATCAAGCCCGCCGCCTTCGTGCCCTACGACCTCGGCCGCGAGGTGTACACGCCGCTGCTGTGGGCCTTCGAGGGCATCACCTCCTACTACGACGACCTCGCCCTGGTGCGCAGCGGACTCATCACGCCCAAGGACTACCTGGAGCTGCTCGGCCAGACCATCACCCGCGTATTGCGCTCGCCCGGCCGCTTCAAGCAGTCGGTGGCCGACTCCAGCTTCGATGCCTGGACCAAGTTCTACAAGGCCGACGAGAACGCGCCCAACGCCGTCATCAGCTACTACGTGAAAGGCGCCGTCATCGCCCTCGCCCTGGACCTGATGCTGCGCGAGCGCAGCGAAGGCGCGCGCTCCCTGGATGACGTGATGCGCCTGCTCTGGGAACGCCACGGCCGCACCGGCGTGGGTGTTACCGAGAGTGACCTGGAGAACATCGTCGCCGAGGTGGCGCAGGACGATCTGCGCGGCTTCTTCGATGCCTGCGTGCGCGGCACCGACGACCCGGACCTGGCGGCGCTGCTCGCCCCCCTGGGCGTGGAATTCCACCTGCGCCCTGCCGAATCCCAGGGCGACAAGGGCGGCAAGCCCGCCAAGGAGGAGGCCGCCCTCGCCCGCCGCATCACCCTCGGGGCGCGCACCGCCGAGGACGGCCTGGGTGCACGGCTCGTCAACGTCTACGAAGGCGGCGCAGCCCAACAGGCCGGGTTATCGCCGGGGGACGTGGTGGTCGCCCTGGACGGCCTGCGCGTGACCCACGGCAATTTGGAAAAACTGCTGGGATCGTATCGGGACGGCGACACCGCCGACGTGCACGCCTTCCGCCGTGACGAACTGGTCCACGCCCAGGTGTGCCTGCAAGCGCCGCCGGCGGACACCTGCTGGCTCTCGCTCAAGGACGACGTGGACGACATCATCCGCGCGCGCCGCGCCGCGTGGCTCGGTACCTGAAACCAAGAAGAGCCACGGAGCCAATGTCTCCTATGTGACAACGCGGAGCACGCGGAGACGCGGAGGACGCGGAGAAAGGTCCATGAAGTGCATCACTCCCCTACGGCTGCCGTGTCCCATATGTCACGTAGGCGCTATACGCCAACGTGACGGTTTCATCTTCTCCGTGGCCTCTGTGGTCAATCTCGGGGCGTGACGGAACCACCGGCGGGTCTACGCTTTGCGCAGGGAGAGCATCCATGCGCGAAAACCCGCTCTATCGTGTGCGCTGGTCCGGCGTCAACTGCATCGGCGAGGTGCGCGACAAGCTTGCGCGCTACGGTCGCGCCGAGATCCAGTTGCCGCCTGATTATCACCACGCCCTGTACCGACGCTTTCACGACGGCGGTACCGCGACCGCGCAACTGCTGCAAGTCAGCGACGGCGCCGATCTGATGCACCGCATCCTAGGTGTAAAGGGCCTGGAGGACCTCGCGCGCGTGGAAGACCTGGTGCGCGAGACCGGTGCCCACGTGGAACTGGTCAGCCCGGTACCGCTCATCACCCTGCATGTCGAGTCCGCGCCTTCTTGAACCATGCCCGAGCTACCGGACGTGGAGGTGTTCCGTCGCTATCTCGAACAACACGCGCGCGGGCATCGCATCCGCGATGTGCATGTACTCAATCCCGAATTGCTGGAAGGCGTCGACGCCCGGCACTTCCGCGAACGCATTCGCGGCCACACGGTGAGCGGGACGCACCGCCACGGCAAATACCTGTTCATGGACTTGGGCGATGACCTGCACGTGGTGCTGCACTTCGGCATGTCCGGATATCTTCGGAAGTTGGCGACCGGTGAGACGCCCTCGCGCCATACCCGCGTGCTGTTCGATCTGGACGACGGCGCGCTGGCCTATGTGGTGCCGCGCAAGCTGGCGCGCATCGGGTTGGTGTCCAGCCGCGCGGATTTGATCGCGGCCAAGGGGTTGGGTTTGGATGCGTTGGACAAGCGCCTGGACCTCGACACCTTTCACCGTTTGCTCACCGGCCGTGGCACGCTCAAGTGCGCGCTCATGAACCAATCGCTCATCGCCGGCGTCGGCAACGTGTATTCCGACGAGATCCTGTTCCATGCCCGTCTCGATCCCCGCCGCGCCCTCGCCACCCTGGACGAGCGCGAATGGCATCGGCTCTATCAGTCCATGCAGCAGGTACTCAAGGAGGCCATCAGTCGTGGCGCTGAACCCGAGCGCCTGCCGCAGGGATGGCTGTTGCGCCACCGGCGCGCCGGTCAGCGCTGCGAGTGCGGCGGCAATACCGCACACCTGAGCCTGTGCGGGCGGTCGGCCTATTTCTGTCCGGCGTGCCAGCATTGAACTAAAACCAGAATCCAACACAGCGACGCAGAGGCACGGAGATCACAGAGGGAACGGCATGCGGCCTATGCCTTCGGCCCTTGTCCCTCTGCGTTCTCTGTGTCTCTGTGCCTCTGTGTTGGGTGGTTGTCTCTCAGCTGATGGCGGAAGGCGGGCATGGCCCACCCCATGGCCATTGTGTTGGGCTGTTGGCTCACTCACCTGCTAGCCTTTCCGCATCGGATCCGGATCGAATCGAGGACAGCCATGGCCGGCGCGAGCAACACCTTGCACGAATCCGAAAGCGTTTTGTCGTCGCAGACCCGCGACGTGCACCGCGCGCTCGTATCCATCCAGGAAGAGTTCGAAGCGGTGGATTGGTACCGCCAGCGCGCGGAGGCCGCCGCTGACCAAGAGCTGCGCGATATCCTGCTGCACAACATGCGCGAAGAGATTGAGCATGCCAGCATGCTGCTCGAATGGCTGCGACGCCACGAGCCCCATGCGGACCTGATGTTCCGCACCTATTTGTTCACCGACAAGCCCGTCACCGCCATCGAAGAGGAAGCGGAACAGGTGTCGGCCAGCGCACCGGTTCCCCCTCTCACCGTCGGGACCATGAAGGGAGGCTGACGTGGACTACCTCAATCGCGCAGCCGCCGGCCTGGGTGAAGACATCTGGAGCCGCATCGACGAAACCGCCGTGAGCGCTGCCCGCGACCTGCTCACCGGAAGGCGGTTCCTGCCGGTGGAGGGCCCCTACGGCCTCGGCCTGACTGCCATCGAAGTCGGTGAAGACGGCTATTGCCGCGAGCCGGGCCCCGGCGAGGCGGGCGCGGTGATCAGCCGCGCGATTTCCATGCCCATGCTGCGGCGCAGCTTTCAGCTCAGCCTCCGGCGCATCGAGGGATTTCGCCACCTGGGCCAGCCGTTACACCTCACCGCGGTGTTCGACGCCGCACAGGCCGTCGCACGCCGCGAAGAGGAATTCATCTACTACGGTCGTGACGACTTCCACCTGCCGGGGTTGCTCACGGTCGACGGCAAGGCGCTGCACCGCATCGGCGACTGGAGCCACACCGAACAGGCGCTAAACGACGTGCTTGCGGCCGTAAACAAGCTGGACGGCAACGGATTCCACGGGCCCTACGCCCTGGCCCTTGCGCCCGTGCTCTACAACAGCCTGTTCCAGCGCTACGAGGACACCGAGCTGCTGCAACTGGAGCACCTGCGCAGCCTGTGCGAGCTCGGCGTGTATAAGGCGCCCGTCAAGGGCGGTGCACTGGTGGATTCACGCGTCGGCCGCATCATCATCGGCCAGGATCTGATGGCCGGTTACGCCCGCCAGGACGGCATCCATCACGAGCTGTATTTGTCCGAAAGTCTCGTGATGCTCGTGGAACGTCCGGGCGCCGTCTGCCTGCTGGAAGCGTGACGTCGTTCGGCTGTTGTAGCCCGGATGCAGCGTAGCGGAATCCGGGATCACCAACTGTCAACATTACATTCCCCGGATCCGCTACGCTTCATCCGGCGACGTAACGGAGGATGTCATGGCCAAACTCTGCTTCGACATACCGGTAGTGAGTCAGTGTGCCGTATCTGACTGTGTTTACAACATCAACAAGGGCTGTCACGCCAATGCGATAACGGTCGGCGAAGGCAGCGCCCCGGATTGCGACACCTACATGGGCGCATCGAGCCACACGCGCAAGACACAGGTACAGGCCGGTGTCGGTGCCTGCAAAGTCACAAGCTGCACGTTCAACGACGACTTCGAGTGCAGCGCGAAAGGCATCGAAGTGGGCTACCAGAACACCAACGTGCACTGCCTGACCTTCCACCCGCGCTGAACCAAGACCCAACGCACCGCCGCCGTCTGTCACTGGCGCACAGCGCCTACGAGACAGCGCGGCGGCGACATCTCACCAATCCATGTCACGTAGCTTCGCAACGTGACCTACGAATAATATTGGGATAAATCACGAACCCAGCACGACGTAGGTCACGTTGGCGCGCAGCGCCTACGTGACAGCGCGCATGACATCTCACCGAAGATGTCACGTAGCTTCGCACGTGACCTGCAATAAAACTTGGTGAGAGAGCATTCTCTGTGTTCTCTGCGCCCTCTGCGTTGAATGATTTTTCTATCGCGTTTGATTTCACGGTGTCCCGAAGTCCCGCAGCAGGTCCTTCAAGGTCACCACGCCGGCGAGGCGGTGGCCGTCGGTCACCACCAGGCGGCTGTTACCGGTGCGCAGCATCAGCGACAGCGCCTGTGCCGCGGCGGAGTCGGCGGTCACGGTGGTCTCCGGGTCGCAGCTGCGCGAGATATCGCGCACCCGGGCGCGCTCCCAGGTCTCGGTGGGCAAGCCCTTCAGTTGCGAGGTGTTCACGCAACCGAGCAGCTCGTCCTGGCCATCCGCCACCACCGGATAGAGCTTATGGTGGTACTTGTATACGTACTGTTCGAGCAGGTCGCGCAGCGTGGTGTCGGGATTCACGGTCACCGGCCGCTCGCTCATGAAGCGGCTTACCGGCGCGCCGCCCATGCGCTCGCGCAGCACCAGTTGCTTGTACGAGTTGTCCGCGGCAACACGCAGGAACAGGCCGATGAGGATCCACCACAAGCCACTCACCGGATAGCCGCTCAGGGCCGTGACCACGCCGATGACGATCAGCCCGATGCCGAATCCGCGCCCCAGCATTGCGGCAATGTAGGTGGCCTTGTGGATGTCGCGACGCCAGGCCCACAGGCCGGCGCGCAACATGCGCCCGCCGTCCAGCGGATAAGCGGGCAGCAGGTTGAAGATCGCCAACACCAGGTTGAGGTAGGCCAGGTAGAACATCAGCGCGATGAGCCAGTTGGGCCAGCCCTGCGCGCTGCCCGCGGACTCCAGGCCGCCGAACAGCCCGGCCAGGGCGAAGCTGGAGAGCGGACCGGCCACGGCCATGAGGAACTCCGCCTTGGGCGCCGGCGGCTCGTCCGTCATCTCGGCCACGCCGCCGAACAAAAACAGGCTGATGCCACCGATGGGCAATCCGAAGCGGCGCGCCACCAGGGAATGGGAAAACTCGTGGATGACGATGGACAGCACCAGGCCGATGACGCCGGCCAGGCCGAGCAGCCAATAACTGCCCACGCGCATGCCCGGCGCATACACCGGGAACAGGCCCTGGGCGAGACTCCACGCCACCAACAGGGCCAGGAAGATCCAGCTCGGGTCGACGCGCACCTCGAACCCGAGCAACCGGAACAGCCTGAATCCGCGCCCGAACATACACAAAAGCTAGCTCATCACGGCGCCCCGCCCGCAAGCTGCATCAGCGGCGCAGGCAACACGCCCAACCACACGATGGCCGCGAACAACGCTACCAGCACGCCGCCCGCCATGCTCGCGACGGGCCTGTCGCGCTCCGCGGCGCGGGTGGCGAACAGGGTAACCAGCACGCGCAGATAAAAATACAGACCGACGCTGCTGCCGATCACCAGTGCCGCGAGCAGCCACCACAGCGCCGCCTGCACGCCCGCGGCGAACACGTAGAACTTGGCCACGAAACCCGCGGTGAGGGGAATGCCCGCCAGGGACACCAGCGCCACGGCCAGCACCGCCGCGGGTACGGGACAGCGCCAGAACAGGCCGTGATAGGCGCGCACCTGCACCACCTCATGGCCGGGCGTTCCCTCTGACAGCAGCGCCACCACGCCGAAGGCGGCCAGCAGCATGAGCACGTACGCGGTCGCATAGAACGCCACCGCCTCGCCCGCCAAGGGACCGCCCGCGACCAGCGGCAGGCTCAGGTAGCCCAGATGGGAAATGGAGGAATAGGCGAGCAGGCGCTTGAGGTTTTCCTGGGCCAGGGCGAGCAGATTGCCCACCAGCATGGAGGCGCCGGCCAGCATGGCGAGCACCAGCGCCACGGGCGCCAGGGACCACGCCTCCGTGGTCTCGAGAAACCGCAGCAGCCACGCCGCGGCGGCAATCTTCGACACCGAGGCGATGAAGGCGCTCACCGGTGCGGAGGCCCCCTCGTACACGTCGGGCGTCCACATGTGCAGCGGCACCAAAGACATCTTGAAGCCCAATCCCACCACGACCAGCACCACGCCGCCGAGCAGATAAGGCGACCAGGGCTCCGTCATGGGCAACGGCGCCAGCTGCAAGGAGCCGGTCTCGGCGTAGAGGAGCGCAAGACCGAGCAACAGGAAACCCGACGACAGGGTGGCGAGCACCATGTACTTCACGCCCGCCTCCAGCGCGCGTTCCCGCTCGGCCTCGTAGGCGAGCAGGCCGAACAGGCTCAGGCTCAGCAGTTCCAGTCCCACGAACATCACGGCTACATGCACCGCCGCCGCCAGGGTGAGCGCGCCGGTGGTGGCCAGCAACAGCAGCACATAGAACTCGCGGTGATGCCTCTCCCCGCGCACCGGGCGCGCACGCAGGAAACCGAAGCCGAGCGCGACCACCGCCAGTGCTGCGCCGAGCAACAGCGGCCAGAAGAACGCCGCGCGCCCGTCGAACGCCAGGAGTCCCATGGAAACGAGCGGCACGCGCGGGCGCAGCGCGATCACGGCGACCAGGCCACCGAGTAACCCCGCCGTGGCGATGGTGGCCAGGAGCCCGTGCCGCGGCACGAAACTGCCCAGCAGCAGCACCGCCATGGCGGCCACGGCCGGCAGCATGATGGGCAACAACGCGAGCAGCTCCGCGGCCTGCATCTACACAGCCCAACGCAAAGGCGCAGAGATGCAGAGGAAAGAAAACGTACTGCGTTTAATCCTTGCCAAAACGTTCAGCCTCCTGCCGTTACACAAACTGCCGCAAAAAACTTCCCTCTTTGCGTTCTCTGCGCCCTCTGCGCCTCTGCGTTGAATTTTTCTTCCAGGACCACATCACCCTCCCGCCAAAGCTTGCAAGGGGTGCGCCGTCAGGTCGAAGACCGGCTGCGGTGCCAGGCCGAGCCACAGCAGGCCCACCGCCATGAGCGCGAGCACGCCGCTTTCGCGCCGCCCCAGGTCGCGAAGCCGGTGTTCGCCCGGCGGGCCGTGGAAGGCGCGCTGGATGAGGCTGAGCGCATACACCGCCGACAGCACCATGCCCAGGGCGGCCACCGCGGCGATGATCGCGTTGGCCTGAAACGCCCCGAGCAGGGACAGGAATTCGCCGATGAAGGTGCCGAGCCCGGGCAGGCCGAAGGCGGCGATGGCGAAGAACATGCCGAAGGCCGCGAGGCGCGGCACCCTTGCGGTGAGCCCGCCCATGGCGCTCAGCGCGCGGCTGTGCACACGCTCCTGCAACGCGCCCGCAATCACGAACAGCGCGCCGGTGGCGAGCCCGTGGGCCAGCATCTGCATCACCGCGCCCTGCCAGGCCACCCTGTTCCATGCGAACACCGCCAGCAGCACGAAACCCATGTGGCTCACACTGGTGTAGGCCACCAGGCGTTTCACGTCGTCCTGGGCGAACGCCAGCACCGCGCCGTAGAGCACGCCCGCGGCGCCGAGCGCCATGAGCGCGGGCGCCACCGCCTGGGCGGTTTCCGGGAACAGCGGCAGCACGAAGCGCAGCAGCCCGTAGGCCCCGGTCTTGAGCAGCACGCCCGCCAGCAGCACGCTCGCCGCCGTGGGTGCCTGGGTGTGCGCATCAGGCAGCCAGGTGTGCAACGGCAGCGCGGGCAGTTTCACCAGGAAGGCGGCGAGAAAGCCCGCCGCGATCCACCGCGCGGCGGGCGCGCGCGCGCCGTCGAGCAGCGCGAGGTAATCGAAGCGGGGGCCGCCTGGTGCGGAGAACGCCAGTGCCACCACCGCAGTGAGCAACAACAGTCCACTGGCCTGGGTGAAAAGAAAGAACTTGAAACCGGCACGCTGGCGTTGCTCATGGCCCCACAGGGCGATGAGGAAATACATGGGCACCAGCATCACCTCCCAGCAGACGAAGAACAGGAACAGGTCGAGGGCGGCGAACACGCCCACCATGCCGGCCAGGCTCCACAGCAGGTTGAATTGAAAAAATCCCGGCCGCTCACGCACGCGCCAGGCCACCAGCACGGCGACGGCGCCGAGCAGCAGCGCGAGCAGCACCAGCGGCAGGGATAGGCCGTCCACACCTACGTGCAGTTCGATGCCGAAGTGCGGAATCCAGGGCACGCGCCAGTGCGCACGCCATTCACTTGAGTCGCCGAACAGTGTGAATACGGTGCCGAGCGCGATCACGATCGCGGCGAGGGCCACACGCTGCGGCACACCTCGGCCGAGACGCTCCAGCCACCAGGCCAGCAACCCGCCCAACAGCAGCACGGCGATGATGAACACCAGGGTCATGTCATCACCATGGCCAGCAACACCGCGGTACCGGCGACGAGCACCAGCGCATAGCGACGCAGGCGGCCATCCTGGGTGGCGCTCAACACCTGCCACAGGAAGTGCGCCAGGTGTGCCGCGGCCATGAAGGGTCGATCGAAGGGATCATCCGCCAGGCGCTGCGCCAAACGTCGATAAGGCCCGCGCACCCACGCCCCGTAGAACCGATCGAAGCCCGTGTCTTGCACGGACGCGAGGCGCGGCGGTGCGGATGCCGGCCGCCGATGCAGCGCGTACCAGGCGAACGCGATGCCGAGCAGCGGCGCCAGGGCAGCCAACAGCGCCGGTAGAAACGCTGTTTCCGTTGCTGGCAGTGTTGCACCGCTCGCCGGCGCGAGGAGCGCACCGAAAGGCGGCGCCAGCCAACCCGCCCCCAACGTCGGCAGCACGAGGAGCGCCACCGGCAGGTGCATGCGCCAACCGGTGGCGCCCGTCGCCGGTGTCACCGGCGCACCGAGGAAACCGATGATGAAAGCGCGCGTGATGTAGGCGGCGGTCAGCACCGCGCCCACCCAGGCGACGGCCCACAGGGCGCCACCGCCGCGCTGCCACAGCGCCGCGAGGATCAGCTCCTTGCTGAAAAATCCCGCACTGATGAAAGGCACCGCCGCCAGGGACGCGCCGCCCGCCAGGAATCCCCAGAAGGCCCATGGCGCGCGCTGTTGCAGCCCGCCCATGCGCCGCAAATCCTGTTCGTGGCCGAGGGCCAGGATGGCGACGCCCGCGGCGAGAAACAGCAAGGCCTTGAAGAAGGCATGCACGAACAGATGGAACATGGCCGCGGTGACCGCGCCCACGCCGAGGGCCATGAACATGAAACCCAGTTGGCTCACCGTGGACCAGGCCAGCACGCGCTTGATGTCGTTTTGCACCAGGGCATGCAGGCCCGCGAGCAACAGCGTGATCGCACCGAGCCAGGCGAGGAAGGCGAGCACCGGCGGCGCGAGGGCGAACAACGGGTGCAGGCGCGCGATGAGGTACACGCCGGCCGTCACCATGGTGGCCGCGTGCAGGAGCGCGCTGACCGGTGTGGGACCGGCCATGGCGCTCGGCAGCCAGGTGTGCAGGGGAAGCTGCGCCGATTTGCCGATGGCGCCGAAGGCCAGCAGCAGCGCGGCGGTGATGGGCAGCGCCGTGCCCGGTGGCCAGGACTCGGCGGCCTGCCCAAGCAGCGTCGGCATGGCCGTGCTGCCGAGGCTGGAAAAAAGCAGCAGCAGGCCGATCACCAGGGGCACATCGCCGGCCATGGTCATGATCAGCGCCTTGCGCGCGGCGGCGCCGTTGGCCGGGTCGCGATACCAAAAGCCGATGAGCAGGTAGGAGCAGAGCCCGACCAGTTCCCAGCCCACGAACAGCAGCAGCAGGTCGTCGGCGAGCACCAGCACCAGCATGGCGGCGACGAACAGGTTCAGCCAGGCGAAGTAGCGCCCATAGCCCTCTTCACCGGCCATGTACGCGCTCGAATAGAGGTGGACCAGAAAGCCAATGCCGGTGATCACCGCGACCATCACCAGCGACAAGCCATCGAGGCGCAGCGCCACCGCAGGGGAAAGCTCGCCCGCCGTGAACCACGACCACAGCACCTGCACCCGCGCGCCCGGTGCCGCGAGGTAGTCCGCTCCCATGATCGCCGCCAGCACCGCGGAGGCCGCGACCGTGGCGCAGGCCAGGCGCGCGATCCACGTCTCCGGCCAACGTCGTCCCATCAGGGCGAGCACCAGCGCCCCCGCGAGCGGCAGGGCCGGCACCAGCCACAGCAGTACGGCGGGCTCGTCCATGAAGTGATCCGAGCGCCCGGCGCGGCGCATCCGTGTTGCGTCAGTCCCGCAACTGCCTCATTGCATCGACGTCCAGCGTGCCGTAATGCCGCTCCAGACGCAGCATCAGCGCCAGCGCCGTGGCGGTCTCCGCACCGGACACGCTGAGAATGAGCAGGAACATCACCTGACCGTCGGGCTGCGCCCAATGGGCGCCCGCTGCGATGAACGCGAGGCCGGCGCCGTTGAATACCAGCTCCACCGACACCAGCATGAACATCAGGTTACGCCGCGCCAGCACACCCGCCATGCCGATCACGATCAGCGCGGCCGCCAGCGTCAGCACCACGGGCGTCGCCGTCACCGGCGCTCTCCGATGCCGCCCTGGCCCACGTGCCACACCACCACGAGTCCTGCCAGCAACAGCAGCGAGGCCAGCTCCACCACGATCAGGTAAGGCCCGAACAGGGCCATGCCCACCTGTTTGGCATCGACCACGCCACCCGCACCCGCCGCGTCGCCGTGCATGACGATGAGCACCAGTTCGGCGAACAGCAGCAGGCCGATCATGCCCGGGCCGAGCCAGCTCCCGGGGGGCTGCCAGTGTCGCTCGCGCGCCTCGGCGGCAGGTCCCAGGTTGAGCATCATCACCACGAACACGAACAGCACGGTGATCGCGCCCGCATAGATGATCACCTGCAACACGGCGGCGAACGGGGCGCCGAGCGACGCGAAGATCACGGCCACACCCAATAGCGCGATGATGAGATAGAGCAACGCGTGCACCGCGTTGGCGCGCGTCACCGCCAACACGGCGGCGATGAGCGTGAGGGCCGCCGCAAACATGAAGTCCGTTTCCATGGCGTCCTCCCGCTCAGGGCAGCAGGCTGCGCACATCCACCGGCGGGGCCTCGTTACGCGCCTCGCCGCGGGCCTTTCCGTCCACCGCCACGCCGGCGACACGGAAAAAATTGTAGCCGGGATACTTGCCCTGTCCGTCGATGAGCAGATGCTCCTTTTCGTAGACCAGGTTTTCCCGGCGGTACTCGCACATCTCGAAATCGGTGGTGAGCTGGATGGCGTAGGTGGGGCAGGCCTCCTCGCAAAAGCCGCAGAAGATGCAGCGTGAGAAGTTGATGCGAAAGAACGCGGGATAACGCCGTCCGCCCGGGTCTTCGGTGGCCTGCAGGGCGATGCAGTCCACCGGGCAGGCCACGGCGCACAGGTAACAGGCCACGCAGCGCTCGGCGCCGTCCGGGTCCCGGGACAGGATGATGCGCCCGCGCCAGCGCGGCGCGATGCGCGGCTTCTCCTCGGGATACTGTTGAGTCTCACGGCGGCGCACTGCATGGACGAAAACAACCCACAGGGTGGCCACCGCATTGACCATGGCGCGCAGTGCGCCGAGCAGCGAGGAACTGCCGCGGGGGTGTTGCATGTCAGCGCCAGGCCACCACGGCCCCGGTGATCAGCAGGTTGACGATGGACAGCGGCAACATGAGTTTCCAGCCGAAGGCCATGAGCTGGTCGTAGCGCGGCCGCGGCAACCCCGCACGCATGAGGATGAACAGCACCATCACCGCGAAGGCCTTGATGGCGAACCATGCCAGCGGCGGCAGCCACGGCCCGTGCCAGCCGCCCAGGAACAGCGTCACGGTCATGGCGGAGATCAGCAGCATGCCGAGGTATTCGCCCACGTAGAACAGGCCGAACTTCAGGCCCGAATACTCCGTGTGATAACCGGCGATCAACTCCGTCTCGGCGAGCGGCAGATCGAAGGGCAGCCGGTGCGCCTCCACGGTGCCGGCCATGAGGAACAGCACGAAGCCGATGAACTGCGGCACCACGAACCACAGCCCGCGCTGGGCCTCGACGATGTCCGTGAGATTGAAGGAGCCGGCCTGCACCACCACGCCGAGCACCGAAAGCCCCAGGAACACCTCGTAACTGATCACCTGGGCCGAGGCGCGCAGGCTGCCCAGCAGGGCATATTTATTGTTCGAGGCCCAGCCCGCGAAGATGGCGCTGTACACGCCGAGCGCCGACATGGCAATGAAGAACAGCAGGCCGAGCGACAGGCCGCTCACCACCACGCCCGGCGCGAACGGCACCACGGCGAAGGCCATCAAGGTGGTAGCCACCACCAGGGTGGGCGCCACCACGAACAACACCCGATCGGCGAAGGGCGGCGTCCAGTCGTCCTTGGTGAAGATCTTCACCGCGTCGGCCACCACCTGCAGCAACCCGAACGGGCCGACGCGATTGGGGCCGTAGCGGTCCTGCCACAGCGCGAGCAGCCGGCGCTCCAGCCAGATGCTCATGGCGGCCAAAGTAAGCACCACCGCCAACACGGCCACCGACAGCCCGAGCGTGGCGACCAGCTCGCTCATGTGGCCTCCAGGCGCACCGGCGCGGGCAGTGAAAGGCCGCGCAGCGGGCCGATGCCGATAGGCAGCCCGACCACGCCGTCGGCGAGTGCATCGATGCGCACCGGCAGCGCATGGCGCGCGCCAGCCACCTCGACCACGGCGCTATCGCCTTCCGCACAGCCGTACTGCGCCGCCACACGCGCGTTCATGACCACGTAGGGCGCGGGCGCCAGCATCGCCACGGCCGGGGCACGGGCGGACAACTCCTCGCTGCCGAACAGGTGATGCACCGCCACCGCGAGCAGCGCCTCGGCGGGCGTATTGTCCGTTGCGTGCAACTTCATCTTTACAGCGGCACGGCCGTCGAATAGCAGCACGCCGGTATCGCCCGATGGTTTCAGCCCTGCCAGCTCGCGCTGCATGAACATACCGACCTGCGGCGAGTTCCAGCCCGGCCGCCAGTAGCGGGGCTCCAGCCCGGCGGGCGCGGCGCGCTGGTCGCCTTCCATGGAGAACACCAGCGGCGAGTCGCCGTCGCGGGGCGGCGGCGGTTCGAACACACTGCGATGGGCACTCATGGCCGTGCGCCCGCTGTAACGCTGCGACTGGCGGGGAATCGCCTGCTTCGCTGCATTGAACGAGCTGCGCAATGCAGCGAACACGGGCAGCGACGCCGCGAGATGGTCGGTCACCGCCGCGAGGTTTTCAAGCGCCATGCTTCGACCCAGCACCTCACCCAAGGCCGTCAACCAGCGCCAGCTCGCACGCGCCTCGCCGGCCGGCGGCATGGCGGCGTGGCGCCGCTGTGCACGTCCTTCGTAATTCACCAGCGTGCCGGTGTCTTCGGCAAAACTCCCGGTCGGCAGCACCACGTCGGCGAGGCGCGTAGTGTCATGGGCGAGCATGTCAATAGCGACGATCTGCGCCGCCCATGCCCGCGCCTCTGCCAGCTGCGCCGCGCCCACGCGGCGGGTGAGGTCGTTTTCCACCACCACCAGGGTGTCCGCCCCGCCCTCGCCCAACCGCGCCAGCAACGCCTCCACGCTCGGGCCCTCGAACAATGCCGCGCCCAGGGTGTTGCACTCGGGCAGCGCGCACACGAATCCCGCCTCGGGACAGCGCTGCGCCAACGCGCGGGCCAGCTCCGCCGCCGCCGCGAGCACCTCGGCGCTGCCCTGGGCGATGCCCGTGACCACGGCCGGCCGCCGCGCACCACCCAGTAGCGCGGCCAGTTCCTTGGCGCGCCCGTCGCTTCCGGCAGTGGGCCTCTCCAGCTGTTTGGCAGTGGCGCGTGTCAGCGCCGCGATCTCACGGGGCGCGAGACGCAGGGCCTGCGTGGCTGCGCCGTCCAGCATCCCCGGCACCGGCGTGATCACCACGAGGGGACTCTGCACACCGGGCGTCGCGTCGCGCACCGAGACATCCTGCCAGCGCGGGATGTCCAACCCGTCGGCGCCCGCGAGCGCCGCACTGCGGCGCGCCTGCAGAAGTGAGAGCGCCAAGCGCGGCGCGGTCTGCATCATGTCCTCGCCGAGCACGACCACCGCATCGGCCTGCGCCAGCCCCGCCAGGCTCAACCGCCGCGCCGGCGGCGCTTGCAGCAGCGCGACCGCCTGGCGCGCGAGCTGCAACTCCGCCGCGGAAAAACCGGGGCTGAAGTTCTCCGCACCGACCAGTGTGCGCAAGACGTGGTTGGCTTCCAGGCTCGCGCGCGGCGAGCCGATGCCGAGCAGCCGCGCACCGCGCGCAGCGGCCAGTGCCTCCTCCGCCGCCAGCCGCCGCTGTGCATCGCCGCGCCCCAGCCGTGGAGTGGTGAGCCGTTCCGGGGCGTTGGCGTGTTCGTAACCGAAGCGGCCGCGGTCGCACAAAAACCAGCCGTTCACTTCGGGATGATGGCGATTGCCGATGCGCCGCACCGTCCCATAGCGCTCACCCACGAAGGTGTTGCAGCCGGTGCCACAGTGCACACACAGCGAAGGCGCCGATTGCAGGTCCCACTTGCGCGTGTAGTGCCGCGCCAGGGTCTTGTCCGTGAACACGCCGGTGGGACACACCTCCACCAGGTTGCCGGCGAACGGACTCTCCAGCACACCATCCTGCGCCCGACCGAAGTACACCCGGTTGCGTGTGGCGAAGGCGTCCAGATCGGTGCCGCCCGCATAATCGCGATAGAAGCGCACACAGCGATAACAGGCGATGCAACGATTCATCTCATGGGCAACGAAGGGCCCGAGGTCTTGGTTGCGGTGCGTGCGCTTATGGAAGCGGTAGCGGCGATAGACGTGACCTGTCATCACGGTCATGTCCTGCAGATGACACTCGCCGCCCTCGTCGCACACCGGGCAGTCATGGGGATGATTGGTCATGAGCCATTCGATGACGCTGCGGCGGAACGCCTGCGCCTCGGCATCCTCTATAGAGAATCGTGCGCCATCCTGAACCGGCGTCATGCACGCCATCACCAGCCGACCCTTGTGATCATCGGCGTCCTTGTACTGCTTCACGGCGCACTGACGGCACGCGCCCGCCGAGCCGAGCGCCGGGTGCCAGCAGAAGTACGGGATGTCGACACCCACCGCGAGCATCGCCGCCAGCAGGTTATCGCCGTCATCGATCTCGAATTCGCGGCCGTCGATGGTGATGTGTGCCATGCGCAGTAAGCGTAGGCGCTAGTAGGCACTCGTAGCTCGGGTGTCGCGAAGCGTGTGTTGGGTTCGGCGCATCTGAGGAAGAGCTGCGTCCAATTTTGTAGAAACTATGAGCAAGAAGGGCCGCCAGAGTACCCTCCCAACCGAATCATCACAAACGGGAGAGAGAAATGACTCAGGCGACCCAAGTGGAAGAAGTTAACGCGAAAAGCGTGGTGCTGTACATG
>Ga0265293_10005388_pt1 | contig 21392 bp, 21 predicted proteins | sample Munlanlewell138R_FD_192505 | JGI IMG/M metagenome (GOLD analysis project Ga0265293, IMG submission 192505) | Leachate microbial communities from a municipal landfill in Southern Ontario, Canada - Leachate well 138R | ecosystem: Engineered > Solid waste > Landfill > Unclassified | place: Canada... | reverse complement strand
TGGTGATTCGGACCCCGGTCAGAGCCAGTTTTCAGGCCCCCTATGCCTCCACCAGGGGTGAGTTGCTGACGCGGTTTCGCGCTGTAAAAGCCGGTGTTTTGACGCCATGAGCAAGGTTATTGACCTGAGCCGGGGAGTGCTGCTCTCCCTGCGCCAGATGGCGGACGAAACCGGCTTCGATCGTGGCACCATCGCGCGCCGCATCGATGAGGCGCGGCTGAGGCCAAGCGGCAAGCGGGGCGGGCATCCCGTATACCGCATGCGCGATGTGCTGAAGCTGCTGTTCCTGCCGGGCGGCGAGGACTTCGATCCCGATGACCTCGACCCATTCAAGCGACGCGCCTACTACCAGGGCGAGCTGGACAAAATGAAGGTTGGCCAGGAGCGCGGCGAGCTGGTGCCCCGGATGGAAGTGGAGCGGGAGCAGGCCCGGATCCTCGGGCGGCTGGTGCAGTTCTGCGACACCCTGCCCGATATCGTGGAGCGGGATGTCGGCGCCACGCCCCAGCAGCTGGAGGCGATGGAGCGGACCATCGACCGGCTCCGCGACGATCTCTACGCCGACCTGGTCGAGGAGGACACCGATGCTGGTGGCGCCATTCGCGACCGCTCGTGAGGTGACGCGCGGGACGGCGGAGCTGGTGCGGCCGCCACGACGCATGACCCCCAGCGCCGCCGCCGGGAACTATCTGCGCGATCACGAGGGGTCATGGAACCCGGAGATGGTGCCCATGATGCTGGAGCCGCTCGACCTGCTGTCGAGCCGGCGCTACACGGGCATCATCTACGTCGGCCCGGCCCGCACCGGCAAGACGATGAGCCTGCTGTTGGGCGGCATCTGCTACATCGTCACCTGCGCCCCGGGCGACACCCTGCTGGTGCAGATGTCGCAGGACACGGCCCGCGACTTCTCCCGCAAGGAGATCGATCGCTCGATCCGGCACAGCCCGGAGATGCTGGAGCGCATCAGCCCCCGTGCGAAGGATGACAACACCTTCGACAAGTTTTTCCGCTCGGGCATGGTGCTCAAGCTGGGCTGGCCGGCCGTCAGCCAGCTCTCCAGCAAAACGCTGAAATATGTCCTGATCACGGACTATGACCGCCCCACCAACCGCGACAACGTCGACGGTGAGGGGCCGATGTGGGATCTGGCGTACAAGCGCATCCAGACCTACATGAGCCGCGGCAAGTGCCTGGCGGAGTCGAGTCCCGGCGAGGATGTGCTCGATCCGCAGTGGCGCCCGGCAACACCACATGAAGCGCCGCCTGCCCTCGGTTTGCTGGCGCTGTACAACAGTGGGTCGCGCGCCCGCTGGTATTGGCCCTGCCAGCATTGCGGCCAGTTCTTCGAAGCGCGGCCGGGCGTCGAGGCATTTGCGCTGCCGCCGTTCGAGGAGCTGGAAAAACTTGTCACCCAGCGGGATCTGATGGCGCTGGCGGACCAGTTCGCCCGGGTGCCGTGTACCCACTGCGGCGCGGAACACACCATGGATCAGAAGCCGGTGCTCAATGCTGCCGGCCGCTGGGTGCATGAGGGTGAGACGATCCAGCCGGACGGAACCATCACCGGCGAGCGCCGCCGCACCAACATCGCCAGTTATTGGCAGGGTGGGGTGAGCGCAACCTATCAGCGCTGGGACAGCATGCTGCTGGGCTACCTGCAGGCGGTGCTGACCTATGTCCGCACCGGCGACGAGCAGCCGATGAAAACCCGGCTCAATGTCGATTTTTCCGCGCCGCACACGCCGCGCGCATTGGCCAAGCGCCGTACGGCGGAGGCATTCGTGGAGCGACTTGAGGATTGGCCCGCCGGGGTGGTGCCGGAGGGTGTCCGATTCCTGACCGCTGCGGTCGACGTGCAGGCCCACCGGTTCGTGGTCGAGGTGTGGGGGTGGGGCGTCGGCCTCGAGCGCTGGCTCGTCTCCCGTTTCGACATCACGGCGAGCCGCCGGCCGGAGGGTGACCGATTCGCCGCCATTGACCCGGCCTCCTACGTCGAGGACTGGGAGGTGCTGATCGATGAGGTGGTGCTGCGCGAGTACGCGCTGGATGGGAGCCCGGAAACGCGACTTGCGCCAGTCATCACCCTGTGCGACTCCGGCGGCAAGGAGGGTGTCACCACGAACGCCTACCAGTTCTGGCGCTCGCTGCGAGGTCGGGAGCTCGGTGGGCGGCTGCGCCTGGTGAAGGGCGACGGGCGCATCAACACACCGCGCGTGCAGGAAACTTGGCCGGACTCCCGGGCGCGCCGCGATCGTGTCGCTGGTGGCCGGGGCGATGTGCCGGTGTTCCTGCTGAACACCAACGTTCTGAAAGATGCTGTTGCCGGCGATCTGGCCCGCACCGAGCCGGGCCCAGGCTACGTGCACCTGCCGAAGTGGCTGGACAACAGCTATTTCGACGAACTCACCGCGGAGAACCGCGGCAAGAAGGGGTGGGACCGGATCAAGGCCGGCGCCGCCAACGAGGCGTTCGACCTCAATGTCTACAACCGCGCCGCGGTGATCATCCTCGGTGCGGAGCAGATCGATTGGAGTCAACCGCCGGAATGGGCGGCGGAGCCACAGCGCAGCGTTGCTGCACCGGCCCGGCCGCAGGAAACCCTGGCTGATATTGCGAGTATGTTGAACGGATGAGCTGCCTGACCACAGAACAATGCCGAGCGTATCTGGCGGAGGCGCGTGCTGCCCTGCATGCCATCAGTACGGGCAAGCACCGTCAGACCGTTCAGTATGGTGAGCGGCGCGTCACCTACACCCAGGCGAACGTCGCGGATCTGCGCGCCTACATCAGCCAGCTCGAGGCGCAGTGCGGCTGCGGCGCCACGGGCGGCGCTTCCGTCCGCCGGCCCTTTGGAGTCATCTGGTGAACATGCCTGCCCTGGTCGATCATCGCGGCAACCCGATCAGCGCGTCGTCCGCGCACTACGGGGCGGATCTGATCGCACCGGAACTGCAGAGTTGGATGCCGTCGCCGAGCTCGGCAGATGGCGCGCTGCTGCCAGACCTGGACACGCTCCGCAACCGCACCCAGGATCTGATCCGAAACCACGGCCTCACCTCGGGCGCCGTGCAGATCCACCTCGACAACATCATCGGCTCCGGGCTGCGCCTCTCGGCAAAGCCGGATTACCGCGCGTTGGGCCTGTCGGCGGAGTGGGCGGCGGAGTGGGAGCGCCACGTCGAGACCGAATTCCGGCAGTGGGCCGATGATATCGACTGCTACTGTGACGCCTCCCGTCGCAAACGGTTTTCCGCGATCCTCGCGCAGGGGTACCGCAGCTATCTCAACTCGTTCGAGATCCTGGCGACCCTCGAATGGCTGGATCGTCCGGGAGCTCGGTATCGCACCGCGGTGCAGCTGATCGATCCGGCCCGGCTCTCGAACCCGATGGGGCGGCCGGATAGTGACACCCTGCGTGCGGGCGTCGAACTCGACGCGATGGGCGCGCCCCAAGGCTACTGGATCAGCTCCGGAATCCCCGGCGATACGCTGCAGTCCGGCATGGTGCAGTGGAAGCGCGTTCCCCGGGAGACACCATGGGGACGCCGCATGGTGGTCCACGTCTACGAGGAGGAGCGGGCGGGGCAGACGCGCGGGAAAAACGGCATCGTCTCCGTTCTGGCAAAACTCAAGATGCTCGAAAAGTTCGAGCAGGTCACCCTGCAGGCAGCGATCCTCAACGCCATGTATGCCGCGGTGATCCAGTCCTCCATGGACTGGCAGACGGTGGGAACCGCGATGGGTGTGGGTGGCGGGAACCCGGTCAACGGCTACATGAAAGACCGGGCGACCTGGCACAAGGGCGGCAACGTCCGCTACAACGGGGTCAAGATTCCCCACCTGTTCCCCGGCGAGGAGCTGAAGCTGCTCTCCCCGCAACATCCCAGCGCGGCATTCAGCCAGTTCGAGGAGGCGACGCTGCGCCATATCGCCGGTGGCCTTAACCTCAGCTATGAGCAGATGTCGCGGGACTACAGTAAATCGAATTACAGCAGCGCCCGCGCCGCCATGCTGGAGGGCTGGCGCTTCTTCTCCAGTCGCCGTCACTTCATCGGCGGCTGGTTCGCAACCCAGATCTATGCCGCATGGCTGGAAGAGGCGATGGACAAGGGGCGTGTGTCAACGCCGCCCGGCGCCCCTACCTACCTGGAGGCGAAAACCGCCTGGACCCGCTGTCGCTGGATCGGCCCCGGCCGTGGCCATATCGACCCGCTCAAGGAGGCCAACGCCACCAAGGTCGAGTACTCGATGGGCCTGACCACGCTGGAGAAAGAAGCGGCCGAGCGCGGTGAGGACTGGGAAGAGCTGCTGGAGCAGCGCGCCCAGGAGCAGCGCCGCATGGCTGAGCTTGGCATCGATCCGGCCGCCATGCTGGCGCCGACGCCAGCGGCATCACCGACAGAGGACACCACGTCATGACGACTGATAGCGCAGTAGTCGAGGCCCCGCATGATGCGGGGCTTTTTGTTTCCGGGCTGCCTCACATCGCGGCCCGCATTTTCAATGTTCCGCTGCTCATCTCCCCCGACAAGCTGCAGGCCGTCGTGTGGGGGCTCCAGCAGCGCCTGAGCGTGCAAGGCCTGTCCAGGCCCACCGATGACGCGTTGATGCAGCCGGCAGCGTCTGTGGGGCGCTGGGAGGGCACTCAGCGCAGCATGGGGATGATCATCGATCAGGGCGTTGCCATCCTGCCGATCACCGGCACGCTGGTAAACCGTGGCGCATGGCTCGGCACCAACTCCGGCGTGCAGAGCTACGAGGGCATCGCCCAGCAGCTGCGATCCGCCGCCGCCAACGGCGACGTGCACGCCATCCTGCTCGACCTGAACAGCTACGGCGGGGAGGCAGGCGGCGTCGCCGACCTGGCCTCCGAAATCCGCGAGGTGGCCGGCACGAAGCGGGTGGTGGCGCTGCTATCGGATGCCGCCGCCAGCGCCGCCTACTGGCTGGCATCGGCGGCGAGTGAGGTAGTGGCGACCGAGACAGGCCTCGCTGGCTCGATCGGTGTCGTCCTTACGCACCAGGACCTGACCGGCGCGGCGGAGAAAGCCGGCGTCAAGATCACTCAGATCCACGCCGGCGCCGAGAAGCTGCTCGGCAGCCCGTTCCAACCGCTCTCCACCGCTGACCGCGCCAAGCTGCAGGTTGAGGTTTCTCAGCTCTACGACCTGTTCATCGAGCGGGTCGCGGCCTATCGCAGCATCGATGCGGAGCAGGTCCGCGAAACTGAGGCCGCGGTGTATCGCGGCGCCAAGGCGTTGCGCGCCGGGCTGGTCGATCGCGTGATGGCCGGGCGTGACCTTCTCAAGGAAATGCAGAACCGCAGTACTCCCCGCGGCGCGAGCCGCACCCCCAAAAAAGGAACGCAATCTATGAAAACCGAAAACACGGGCGGTGCACCTGACGCCGCAACCTACTCCGAGGCCGAGATGCAGGAGGCGCGTACCGCCGCCACCGCCGACGGCATGAAAGCGGGCGCCACCGCCGAGCGCACTCGCATGAAATCAATTCTGACCAGCGAGCATGCCGCTGGGCGTGAACAGATGGCGCAGCACCTCGCCTTCGAGACCGACATGGCCGTTGATGGCGCCGTGGCGCTGTTGGAAAAGTCGCCGCAGGCCACTGCCGCGCCGGTCCGGTCTCCGCTCGATGCCGCCATGGAGGCGGTAGGCACGGCCGGCATCAAGTCGGTAGAGGTGGATGCCGGCTCTGCCGAATCGGTGCGCATCGATGCGAGCAACATCTACGCCCAACGTCGCGCTGCGGCCCAGGGCAAGTAATCGCGATGCCGGGCAGAGCGCCCGGCCGACTCAGGAGAAATCCCTATGACCACGTTGACTGAAAATCCGCATGCCGGCGGTTTCATCCTCTCCATTGCCAACGGCAACCGCTCCTTTGAAAACGTGACCCTGCGCTCCGGCGAGGACCTGCAGGCGGGCACGGTGCTGGGGGTGGATAGCAATGGCGACTATGCCGCGCTCGACACCGGCTCCTCCGATGGCACCGAATCGGCGGCCGGCATCCTGTTCGCGCCTTCCGATGCCTCCGCTGGCGATCTACTGGTGGCTGCCGTGGTGCGTGATGCCGAGGTGAATGGCCATGAGCTGGTCTGGCCTGAAGGCATCAGCGACGGAGACAAAAACACCGCCATCGGCGAACTGGCCGCCCTCGGCATCGTCGTTCGTTAACCCCACGTCGCGCAGTTGCGTGACTCTTCACTGCTCGCGATAGAGGAGAAATACCATGTCCGTATTGGATGTGTTCAATGGCAATGCGTTCGGGGTGCTGGCGCTCACCGACGCGATCAACAAGCAACCCTTCATCCCTGGGCGCGCCGGCCAGGTGATCGACTGGAATGAGCGTGGTGTCGCCACCACCTCGATCATGATCGAGGAGATCGCAGGCGAACTCCGCATCATCGATCCCACCCCCCGCGGTGGCCCCGGCGTCACGTTGCCGAAGGACAAGCGCAATGCGCGCATCCTGGGCATCCCGCATTACCAGGTCGATGACGCCGTTTATGCCGAGGAGGTGCAGGGTGTGCGGGCGTTTGGCCAGGAGAGCCAGGTGCAGACCATCATGGGCCGGGTCAACGAGCGGCTGCTGGAGCATGTGCAACTGCACATCGATCCAACCCTGGAGTATCAGCGGATCGGTGCCGTGAAGGGGATCATCCTCAACGGCAATGGCACGACGCTCTACAACCTGTTCACGGAATTCGGTGTCTCTCCTCCGTCCGTGGTCGGTTTCAGCCTGCCGAGCGGTTCGACCGCCTCGACCGGGGCGATCCGAACCAAATGCACGCAGGTGGTGCGCTCGATCGCCGCGGCGCTCGGCGGTATCCCCTATCAGCGGGTCTATGCGTTCGCCGGCGACAATTTCTGGGATGCGATGATCGCCACGAAAGAGGTGCGCGAGACCTACCTCAACCAGGCCGAGGCCTCGCAACTGCGCGGAAACGCCGCATTCGAGACCCTCGACTATGGCGGCATCACGTTCGAGAACTACCGTGGTGGCGTCGGCGGCACTCCGTTCATCGATCCGGATGAAGTCCACTTCTTCCCGATCGGGGTACCGGGCCTGTGGCGCACCGTCTATGCCCCGGCCGACTACGAGGAGACGGTGAACACCAACGGCCTGCCGCGCTATGCGAAGCAGTACGCCATGCCGAATGGTAAGGGGCGGCACCTGGAGAGTCAGTCCAACGCCCTCAACTACTGCACGCGCCCGAACGTGCTCATCACGGGCGACATCGGTAGCGGCACCTGATGGCCAGCTTGGCCAAGCTCATGCAGCAGCTCGACGCCGAGATCTTCGACGAGATCGGCGAAGAGCTGCTGCTGGGCACAACCCGGGTGCCGGGCATTTTCAGGGATCGATACCATGAGGTGGAGCTCATCGAGGGCGGCATTGTCGGCTTCGAGCGCTCCTTCGCCTGCCAGATCACGGCCGACATCGCGGCGCTGCAACCGCAAGCCGTGATCACGGTGGTCGATCACGGTCGGTTTCGATTCGTTCGCCGGGTGCCCGAGACCGGTGATGAAACCGGTCACGTCATCCTCGAACTGGGAGCCCTGCTGTGACGCGCCGGCTTGCGATCCGCGATGCCGTTGTGGCGGCTCTCAATGCGGGGCGTCCAGCAGACGTTCCAGAGGCATCCACCCGCCGCTTTGTGCCGGGCGACCCGCTCGATTGTGCCCGGCTGGCGGTGTTCATGGCCGAGGAGCCAGTCGAAGGGGTGGGTGGGCCCCGCGGTCCGATTGTTCGCCGCCAGCTGTCGATGGCCGTGCAGGCGCTGGCGGTCTCGGAGGAACCGGACGATCTGGATGATCTGGTGGAGCCCATGCTCGCCTGGGCCGTCCGCGCGCTGGCGGCGGCCACGTTCGGCGGCCTGGCGCATGAGGTGGTAGAGCAACGCACCACCTGGGAAACCGCCCGGGTCGGCGACCGGTATGCGGTGGCGGCGACGCTGTATCTCGCGGTGCCGTACCAGTCGGCCCGTGCTGATCTGACGCGCGCGCACTGAGCATGCCAGACCAGCAGCCGGTGGAGGTCCTGCGCGGCCGTCACGCGGGGCGCCCCGCGGTGGTGATCGGCGGTGGGCCGTCGGCGCCGGAGCAGTGGCGGCGGTGTCCTGCGGCCGTGACGATCAGCGCCAACGACCATGGGTTCCGGCTCACACCGTGCGATTACATCGTCAGCCTCGATCGCCGGCATGGACCCACGCGGATGCCGATGGATCAGGTTCTGCGCCCTCTGGGCGCTCCCATCGTCAGCATCCGGCCATGGGCGGACTACCTGGTTGACGACCACCCGGGCTGCGGATCGGGCGTCCTCGGCGCGTGGCTGGCGTGGCTCATGGGCTGCGCCCCGATCATCGTGATCGGCATGGACTGCTACACCGGCGCTACCTATTTCCACAACCCGGCAGCCCGCTCCAGCGGTGAGTGGCTGCCGCTGGATGGGCATCTGGATAAGTGGCGACGGTTGATCGAGCTCGCCCCCGATGCGGATGTTCGCGCCCCGGGTGGCCCTCTGGCGGCGCTCTTTCCCCCTCTGGGCGCCGCTGCATGAGGCCATCGCTGTATGTGAGGGGCATGCTGGGGCTGGGCGACAACCTGCACCAGCGTGCTCTGGTGCGCGCCTGGCTGGAGACGCACCGGGTCTGGCTCGAGACTCCCTGGCCGTGTGTCTACCACGACATGCGCGGCCCGGATCTGCGGCTGCTACCGCCGCGCACCCGGCTGCGCACCCAGCTGGCCAATGTGGCGCGGGAGCAATTGTCCTACAGCCCCGGGCGGCCGCCGGTGGGCACCATCCGCCAGCGCATCTGGTACACCCATGAGGGCATCCGTACCGCCGGGAGTTTCCTGGGGGCGATGGCGGCGGAGAGCGATCTGGTGGTGGCGCCTGAGGATATTCGGATGCCTATCCCCAGCGATTGGACGGACTGCGCCCGGCAGTGGCTGGCGCGCTATCGGCCCGATCGGCCGCTGCTGCTGTATCGCCCGTTGGTCGAGCGCACCGAATGGGCTGGATGCCATGCCCGCAACCCTGACCCCGACGCCTACGTCCGCCTGCTGAACCGGATCCGCGACCGGTTCTTCGTCGTGAGCGTGGCCGATCTGGTGCCCGGCGTGGAGTGGGCAGTGACCCCCGATATCGGCGCCGATGTGACCTGTCACCGCGGTGAGCTCTCGTTCGAGCTGCTGGCGGCACTGGCGACCATGGCCTCGCTGGTCTGGTGCTCGCCCGGCTTCATGCTGGTGCTGGCGCAGGCGGTGGGCGCACCCCTGGTGGGTGTGTTCGGCGGGCACGAGTCGGCCCGGCTCTACCACCACAGGTGGAGCAACAACCATTTCATCGAGCCTGCGCGGCCGTGCGAGTGTTTCAGCAAGGAGCACGGCTGCGACAAGCGCATCGATTTGCCGGTGGCCGAACGCCGCCTAGAGGAGTTTGTGAATGGCCTTACCTGCCGTCCCCCAATCGCAGCTTGAGCTGCGCGCCATTGACTGGACGGGCTTGCCCGCCCGGTTCATGAACCCGGGCGAGCTGGAGGTGCTGTGCGCGCTGGTGCGCAGTGTGTCGCCCCAGGTAGTGGTTGAATTCGGCATCAACAGCGGTCGCACCGCCAAAGCGATCCTGCGCGAGGTCGACGGCATTACCCGATACATCGGTATCGACGTGCCGCCCGGCTATGTCACCGAGAAGAAGGTGCAGCGCGGTGAGGTGCCGGCCATTGCCGGGGAGCTGGTGCGGGATGACCCGCGCGTCGAGCTGCTGGTGCGGGCGCGAGGCTCGCATGACCTCACGGCGGACGATCTTCCCCCCTGCGACGCCGTGTTCATCGACGGCGACCACTCCCGTGCTGGGGTGGAGCAGGACACGGCACTGGCCATGGCCCGGGTGCGGCCCGGCGGCATCATCATCTGGCACGACTATCACGCCCTCGGCACCGTGGATGTGCGCGAGGTGCTTGACGATTACCACGCGGCCGGCGCGCCCATCTCGCTGGTTGCAGGCACCTGGCTGGCGTTCCGCCGGCTCTGATCCATCCCAGCCCTGATGCACCGGCAATCGCCGGTGCCCGATAATCCCCGGAGGAACGACCATGCCATTTCCCGCGAACGGCGAAAACCTGAAACTCGGCCGCGGTTCCCTTCTGCTGGACCTGGCTGACGCCAATGGCCAGTTCAGCGGCTACCAATTCGCCGGCAACTGCACCGCTATCGGCATCACGCCGGAGCAGCAGCGCATCGAGGCCTACAGCCGCACCCAGCAGGGGTCGCCGCTGATCGCCCGCAACACCACCCAGACCTCATTCACGATGGCGATCACGGGTCAGGAGATGACGCTGTTCAACCTGCAGCTGATCCTCCTGGGTGATCAGCCAGCTCCTCAATCGCAATCCTCAGGCCCTGGCAGCGCCAGCCTGACCGATGTCATGCCCGGCCGCTATTACGATCTCGATGCACGCCGGGTCTCTGCGGTGACTGTTACCGAGGGCTCCAATACGTTGGTTGCGGGAACGGACTACGACATCAACACGGAGCATGGGGTGCTGTATATCCGGCCCGATGGCAGCGTGCAGAGTGGTGACGACCTTTCCGTAAACTTCACGCAGGCAGCGGTCAGCATCCAGAAGATCCGCATGGGCAAGGTCGGCCAGCAGATCTGCCGCGTGCTCTACCTTGCGGATGATGTGAACCAGGACGGTGCTGGCGCGCGGGACCGGCTGGAACTGTGGCGCGTCGATATCGCGCCCGCTGGCGAGCTGGCGCTGATCAGTGACGACTACGGCAATTTCACCCTGTCCGGAGCGATCCTGACGGATGCCTCCCATCCCGACGAACCCTACGGATCGCTGCAGAGGATCGTGGCGTGACCTCGACCGTAACCCTGGGCGGGCGGGAGTTTCGGGTGGTGGACATGGGGCGCCGCACGGTGCTCCTCGATCACTACCTGATGCGCCTGATCCGCGCCACCGGCATCGACCGGGTGATGCCCATGGACGGTGATGGCGCGGACACCTATCTGGCTCGGCTGCAGTCGGCCCTGATCGACAGCGGTCGCGCGCATGAGCTCATCGCCGGCTACCTGCTGCCTGTCGGCATGACCGAGCGGGAGTGGACGCCGGACATCGCGCGCGAGGTCGCCCGGCACGTTGCTTTGTGCGACACCGAGGCCGACAGGGAGCAGGTCATGACGCTGGCGCTTGAGGTGTCGATCGGTTTTTTCAGGCGCGCGCTTCGCTCACTGAACTCTTTCCCGAGCTTTTTACCCGGGGAGCGAAGCGCGATCGAGAGGCCATCGACCGCGGCGCACTAAGCCTGGGCGAGTGGTCGGACATCGTCCGACGGGTGGCGGCATTCGACTTTGATCGAGCCCGGGCCGTGGCGGCGTGGCCGCTCGCCGAGGTGTTGATTGCCTACGTCGACTTACTGCAAACCGACGCGCTGCATGGCTATCGCCACGAAATGACTGTTTGGGCGGCTACCGCGCCCCACGTCAAACGGTCTCCGAAAGCCCCCCAACTGCCCGGAATTTTGAGAGAGCAGCATGGCCGTTAAACCCCAAGTGCGCGTGCGCCTCACCCCTGAGGGGGTGACTGAAGTCGTCAATGCCCTGCGCAAGGTCCAGTCGGAGTCGGACAAGACAGGCCGCAGTGCCGCCAAGGGTTTTGATGGGCTGTCGAAGTCCGTCAGCGGGCTGGTATCCAAGTTGGGGCTCTTGGCTGGCGGGATCGCGGCTGGGGGCATCTTCGCGAAGTTCGTCTCGGAAACCCGACAGGCTGAGCAGGAGCAGGCACAGCTGGCGGCGGTGCTGCAGTCGACGGGCGAGGCCGCCGGCTACAACCGCGACCAGCTCAACGAGATGGCGGCATCGATGTCTGCCGCCAGCGGTATGGCCGCGGGAGACATCACCCAGGCGCAGACGAACCTGCTGGCGTTCACCGGCATCGTCGGTGAGGAGTTTCCCCGCGCACTGCAGTCGGCTATCGACATGGCAGCGCGCACGGGCATGTCCATAACGTCGGCAGCCGAGACGATCGGCCGCGCTCTCGATGTGCCCAGCCAGGGCTTGACCGCCCTCAGCCGGCAGGGTTTCCGGTTCACCGACGCCCAGAAGGCCATGGCGGAGGCGCTGGAGGCATCCGGCCGCACGGCGGAGGCGCAGGGGATCATCCTGCAGGCGCTAGAGGAGTCCTACGGCGGCGCCGCAGCGGCGGCGCGGGGCACTTTCGGTGGCTCGATCGATGCCCTGAAAAACACGTTGAACGACCTGGTTAGCGGCGGCGAGGGGAGCCTCGATGGCGCACGGGACGCGGTCAATGAGCTGAACGAGCGGCTGTCTGACCCTGCCGTCAAGGCCAGCATCGACAGCTTGACCGCCGCTATCATCCGGCTGGGTGGCGCCTTCGGCGGCGCCCTCACCGAGGCTGTGCAGTTCACGCAATGGGTGGGCGAGGAGCTGGCTGCCCGCATCCATGGCATCGGCGATCAGGACGTGGTCCGCCTGGAGCAGCGCCTGGACCGGCTGACAAAGGCCCGGGGCCAGCACCTGTTGCAGCGCGACCTGACCCTGGGCGTGGTCACCGATGCCGGGATCGACACGGAGATCGCGGAGATCCGGGGTAAGCTCGAGCGGGCCTATAGCGCCATCGAACAGGATATTGCACGCCGCCAGCGGGGTGGGGGAGGCGGCCCGCCCGCCGCCGCGGCACCGCCGGCCCCCACCATCCCTATCGAGTTCGAAACCCCGGAGCAGCGACGCGCGCGGGAGCAGGGCGAGCGTGAGGCGAAGCGTGCGGCCGATCAGGCACGCCGTGAGGCGGAGCGGGCTGCCAAGGAGCAGGCGCGCCGTGAACAGGCCGCGGCGCAGACCGCGTTCGACCTCGAACAGCGCCTGCTGGAATTGCGCGGTCAGGGGCGGGAAGCGCAGATCCGCGCACTGGATCAGGAGCTCGCGAAATACCGCGAAACCTTCGAGGCCGCCGGCCAGCTCTCCGAAGAAGCGCAGCGCAAGCTCGACGAGCTGCGCGCGGCGCAGGTGCAGCGCATTGATTTCGACGCCCAGGTGGAGGAGGCCCGCCGCGCCCTGGACGAGCTGGCGGCGACCCGGGCGCGCATTGAGCAGGATGTGCAGCTGGGCGTTACGACCCAGATGGCGGGACAGGAGCGGATCCTCGCGCTGGAGCAGGAGCGGCTCCCCATCCTGCAGGCGCTGGCAGCGGAGGCCATGAAGATCGCCGCGGCCACCGGCGACCCGACCATCGTTGCCCAAGCCGAGGCGATCAACCGACAGATCGGGGAGGTGGCGGTATCGGTGAAACGCGCCAGTGATCGCTTTGTTGAGTTTCGAGACAGCGCGAAATCAGCAGTCACGTCCGACCTCAGCAACTGGTTGACGGATGGCATCAAGGGCGCCGATAGCCTGGGTGATGCGTTCAAGAATTTGGCGAACTCGATCGCGCAGAGCCTGCAGCGGATTGCTGCTGATATCGCCGCCCGCAAAATTGCCGATGCTCTGCTCGGCTCATCCATGCCGGCTACGGGTGGTGGGGGTGGTGGGGGTGGCGGCTCCGGTTGGTTCAGTACGGCTATGGCATGGGCGGCGACGCTCTTCATGCGTGACGGCGGCATGGTCCGGGCTGCCGATGGCGGCCATATCAACGGCCCTGGCACGGGCACCAGCGACAGCATTCCTGCGATGCTCAGCGACGGCGAGTTCGTGGTCCGTGCGAAGGCAGTTAAGCAGCCCGGTGTGCTGCAGATGCTGGAGGCGATCAACAGCATGCAGCTGCGCCCCGTGCCCCGATTCGCCACCGGTGGCCTGGTGTCGGCGGATGACTTCTCGGGCCCTGCAGCGGGGCCTGCAGCGGCTCTGGGAACCAACATCACTGTCAATGTCACCGGCGTACAAGATGAGCGCCAAGGCCGGCTGGCTGGTGCGGCCATCGCCCGGCAGATCCGCCGATCCACGAACAATTCCCGGTACGACTGATGCGATTTATCGACGAGCTTTTCCCGGTCGAGGTGGACCGCCGTGGCGGTTTCGGTGCCGGGGTGCGATTCGCTAACGATGTCACGACGGATGCGAGTGGCAACATGTACGTGAGCACCCGCCACCCCTATCCGGTTTTCCGTTGCGATCTGTCGTTCAGCGCCCGCCAGGCGCCCTTCGTGATCCAGGAGATATGGGATCTGCTGCATCGGGCCGGCGGTGGCGCGGCAGCATTCCGGGTGCGCAGCGCGCTGGAGTACTCGACCAACAACTATCGGGACACTCCGACGGCCGCCGACCAGGACTGCATCGCCATTGACGATGGCGCCGGCACCTATCAGATCGTTCGCTGGTACGGCTCGCCTGGGACATCCACATTCCGCCGCCGCATCCGCAAGCCGCGGGCGGGTTCCATCGTGGTCGGCATCCGCGCCGCCAACGGCATCACCTACCCGATCAGCGCCTTCACCGCTGACTACACCCGGGGCATCATCACGCTGAGCGCCAACAAGCAGCGCAGCATTACGGGCATAACCCAAGCCGCCCAAGCGGTCATTACGGTGGGCGCTGCCCATGGAATCGTGACGGGTGATTCGGTGGTGATTCGCAATGTAGCGGGCATGACCGAGATCAACGGCCGCCGTGCCGCTGTGCTCTCCACCACGAGCACCACCATCACGGTGGGCATCGACTCGACCGGGTTCACCGCCTACGACAGCGGCGGCGAGGTCAACACCCGCCCGCAGGTTGGCGAGGCCATCACCGCCGGCTGCTATTTCGATCTGCCGATGACGCTGGATGGCACCCTGCCAGACCTGGACTGGACCAACTGGGAGGAGATTTCGGCGAGCTTGACGCTGGTCGAAGTGCTCAACCCCGACCCTCAGTAACCACCACCAATCCTCGAGGCCCGCCACGCGCGGGCTTTTTTTGCGTGGAATTTCATGAAATCCGTTGTCGCCGACTACCGTACCCGCATCTACGCCGTGCGCATTGAGGCTGTGGGCGGCCAGATAGCCCGCTTTGTCCAGTATCCGCATGATCTGCCCATGACCAGCGGAGGAGGGCAGGCGAACTACAACGCTGGCTCCGGGTATGAGTTCAGCGGCGTCAGCACTACGGCTGGCGCCACACCTTCGGTTGTGGATCTGCGCGGCGTCATCCTCGACGCCGTGGGTTACCTTTCGCTCGACGAAGTGGCCAGCCGGGTGTGGGATAACGCCCGGGCATATCTGTTCGCCACCACCTCGGCCACCCCCATCGAGGACGAAGAGCCGTTGGGCCTGTTTCTGATGGGCAAGGCGCAGCTCCGCGACGACAAATACGTTTTTGAGCTGATGTCGCTGATCGACGCGGCGAACCAGAACACCGGGTTTACCTACGGCCCGCTCTGCCGCTGGACGCTGTTCGATGAGACGCTCGACGGCGACGTGATCCCGTGGCAGCGCAGCCGCTGCACCGGCCCGCGCAGCAATCCTGACGGCCCCTCCCTGGCCGCTCACAAGGTGACCGGCACCATCACCCACGTCACCAGCCGCAACCTGTTCCGCGACGATCAGCGCGTCGAGGCCGACGACTGGTTCGGTGCTGGCTCTATCCGGTTCACGACCGGCGCCAATGCCGGCCTGCTGAGCGAGGAGGTCAAAACCTACGCAGCCAACGGCACGATTGAGACCTATCAGGCATTCCACTACCCGGTGCAGGTAGGCGACGAGTACGAGATGGTCCCGGGTTGCCGGAAACGGCGTGTGGAAGACTGCATCGCCAAGTTCAGCAACGCCATCAATCACGGCGGTTTTGACCGGGTGCCTACGCAGAGCGTTTACACCAAGTTCGGGACGGGGGGTGCATGATCGATCCGCAACGGATTATCTCGGCTGCCCGGGAGACAATGGGGACGCCATTTCACCATCAGGGGCGTGTGGTTGGCGTGGGCATGGACTGCGCAGGCGTTCTTGTTCATGTGCTGAAATCGCTCGGGCTTCCGATCATCGATGAGCGCGGATACCCCCGATTTCCCTACCGCGGATTGATCAAGTCCATTCTCGATTCGCAGCCCTCGCTGTTGCCCATCGATAAGCGGGAAATGGTCACAGGCGATGTGCTCTTGATGCGCATAACTCGCGAGCCCCAGCACGTCGCGATTTATACCGGCGCAACCATCGTGCACGCGTACAGCACGGCTGGCGGAGTGGTTGAGCACTCCCTATCTCCCGAGTGGAGAGGGCGCATCATGGGCGTTTACCGGATTGTGGAGCCCGCTGCATGAGCGATAAGTCGGCAGGTCAGTGGGTCGGCTCCATTATCGGGGCCGTGATCGGATTTATTACTGGCGGCCCGATGGGGGCCATTTACGGCGCCTCGCTTGGGGCCGGCATCGGCGGCATGATCGACCCGCCGAAAGGCCCAACGATCCACGGTCCGCGCCTCAATGATCTCACGGTTCAGGGATCAACATTCGGCGCGCCGCTGGCTCGTGTTTATGGCACGGTGGCGCTGCATGGCAACGTGATCTGGCTCGAAAACAACAAGATCAAGGAAGTTGTCAGAAAGAAAAAACAGGGTGGGAAAAACGGCGGCGGTGGATCAACCGTAAAAACCTACCACTACTACGGCACTTTCGCTGTTGGTCTGACTGACTGCCCGCCCAATGGAATCAAAGCCGTCCGCCGCATCTGGGTCGGGTCGGAGCTGCTCTATAACGGCGGCAGCGATGACCTCGAGACGATACTCGCCAGCAACCGAGCGTGGCCCGCCTCGTTTTCGATGCCGCTATGGGGGAATGTATTCAGAAGACTTTATGAGAACCTCGGGATATACCACTACAATTTTGGCATTTACCCCGGCACGGATGATCAGCTGCCAGAGCCTCGCATCGAGGCGGATCTTGGCGTCGGAAACGCCCCCGCCTTCCGCGGCACCGCTTACATCATGTTTTACGACCTGCCGCTGGAGAAGTGGGGCAACTCGCTGATGGGTGCGCAGGTCAAGGTTGAGCTTGTCACCGCGGCGCACAGCGAAATTCAGCTGATAAAGACTATCGAAGTCCCCGTGTATCCATTTGGACACAACACGACAACTGGCGTTATAAGCGCCTTCGATCGTGATCATAAATTCTGGGCGATCTCGCGCCGCATCTACGACGGCACTGCCGGGGCGCTGACCGAGCTGTCGGTTTCCGGGAGGGCGCGAGAGCATCAGGTTAAGTTCCCTGGTTCTTTCCCGAGCGGCAGAACGGTTTATGTGCTTGGTGGTGAGTCTGACAAGTCGGAGTATTGGTTGTCACATGACAGCGCGCCCCTCGGCACGAGATGGATATCCAACGGCTCTGGAAATATGTCTATCGGCACGCAACTGGCGGCTGATTATGTATGGGACAAGCGCGACACCGGTACGTATGTGCACCTTAGCAGCCGGGAGGGCGGCAGCAATCCCGTACTTCGAAAGATAAATATCGACCTACTGCTATGGGTTAATGAAGGGGAGATACCGGTTAACCCGGTCGGCACATCGTCCGGCGTGGCGGTGGGGGAGGGGATGGTTCTCCTGCTCGACAAGATGTCGAGCACCGTGTTGCGCATCAGGGTCTACGATGCCGATCTGGATTTCCAGCGTGAGTTCGAGATAACCGACTTCCCGGCGGGGGTTGGCATTGCGTCAAAAATGACGATCGTTGCCGGCAACCTATTTGTCGTCACTGGCATAAACGCCGACAACATTGTCATTCGGCAAATTTCCATTGATGATGAAGTTCAAATAAACACATACACGGTTGATCTGCCGGGAGTCGCGCCCAACACCAACGCTGGAACACGGGCATTCACATTCCGCGATGGCGTTTTTGTTTACAGCGATCAGTATGCGAGTCCTGACCTGATTAGGGTCTACTATTTCCAGCTCGGCTCCATGAATATCGATGGGGTCTATCTATCCGATGTCGTGGGCAGCGAACTGGGTCGCACTCAGCTGATCACGCCTGGCGATGTGAATGTGTCAGATTTGTCTGCCGACTTGGTGCGCGGGTATCGCATTGCGGGCGTGCAGCAGGTCCGCGCATGTCTCGCGCCGCTGCAGGCAGCGTGGCCGTTCGATGTGATCATGTCTGGCTATCAACTCAAGGCAGTGAGGCGCGGTAAATCATCGGTCGCCACCATCCCGGTTGAGCTGCTGGATGCTCGCGCCTACGATGAGGCTCCCGGTGTGCAGCTGGATGTATCGCGGGAGATGGACTCACAGCTGCCGCGTCAGGTCATGCTGCGGCACCTCGACAGTGAGCGCGAGCACGACATAAACGAGCAGCGTAGCAGCGAGCGCCAAAGCACACAGGCTGTCGATGTGCGAGAGATCGAGCTGCCGCTGGTGCTGACGCCGGACGAGGCGGCGGGCGTGGCGGATGTGCTGTTCAACGTAGCTTGGCTGGAGCGCGAGTCTGTTTCATTCCGCCTGCCACCGCTCTATCTCGGCCTGGAACCGGCCGACGTGATCACCATCGATGCGCCCTACGGGCAGTTCGAACTGCGACTGATGGAGATCAACTACCTGCCGGACGGCCGCCTTGAATGCAGCGCCCGGCCAAACGCTGCAGCGAACTACACCAGCGTGGCGGTGGGGGGCGTGGGCCCGGTCCCAGATGGCAACATCGCGCTCCCTGGCGATACAGAAACCGTGCTGCTCGACATCCCGCTGATCCGCAACGACGACGATGAGCCGGGTTTCGGTGCTGCCATGGCCAGCGATACCGGCAGCTGGCCTGGCGGCGTGCTGTTCCGCTCCACTGACAACGAGCAGACCTGGACGGACGTGCAGGCGTGGTCCGCGCCGGTGACGATGGGTTACGGCCGCGACCCGCTGCCCGCCCACGATGGGCGCGTGATCGACCGCATCAGCCAGCTGCGCGTGGATCTGCTCACCGGGGAGCTGGAGGGGATCACCGAGGCGCAGATGATGACCGGCATCCACTGGGCTGCCTACGGCGCTGATGGGCGATGGGAGCTGATGCGGTTTGCAGATGCCGCGCTGCAGAGTGACGGCAGTTACATCCTGACCACACTGCTCAGGGGGCTGCGCGGGAGTGAGTGGGCGACCGGACTGCACCAGTTCGGTGACGCGTTCGTTTTTCTCGATGACCCCGATGTGATGTTCGTTGGCGCCGACCTACCAACCCTCGGTGTCGTGCGGCAGTGGCGAGGCGCATCGGCCGGGCAGACCATCGACGATGCTGAAAGCATCGATTTCGCGTATCGCGGCGTGAACCTGCTGCCGCTGTCGCCCGTGCACGGCACAGCGCAGCAGAGCGGCGCCGACTGGGTGCTGGCCTGGGATGCGCGCACCCGACTGCAGGGCAGCCTCTGGAAAACCGGCGTGGCGCTGCCGGTGGGCGAGGCCGACAAGCGCTATGAGATCGAAATCCTAGACGGCGCCACCGTCAAGCGCATCCTCACCGCCACCACAGAAACGGCGATATACACCGAGGCCCAGCAGATCGAGGACTTCGGCTCTCCACAGTCATCCATCACCGCCCGCGCCTACCAGTTGAGCCAATCGGTGGGGCGCGGCTATCCGCATGAGATCACCGCATGACCACTCCGATACTCGGCATCCCTGAGCTGGCGGACGGCCAGATCGACCAGTTCGCCACCGCCAACGAGGCTTTCCGGGCGCTGGAGGCCGCCGGCAACGATTTCCGGGCGGCGGACCTGTCCAGCGGCAATGTGACCCTGACTGCGGCGCAGTTCGCCGGCGATGTGCTGATACGCTGCAGCGGCAACACCGTGGCGCGCACGCTCACGGTGCCGGCCGCAAAACGGCTGTTCGCGGTCCACAACGGCGGCTCTTGGCCCCTCACTGTGGCCCGGGGCAGCACCTCAATCTCGGTCCCGGCGGGCGAGGCCCGGCTGCTCTACGCTGATGGCACTGCCAGCGGCCTGATGTCGGTCGCGGGGGGCGGAGGCGGCGACGCGCTGGGCATCGTCACCGAGTCGACGACATCGCGCACGCTGTCGCTCAACGATGCCGGCAAATACCTCCGCTGCACCAGCAGCAGCGCCACCACGGTGGAGGTGCCGCCGAACTCGGCGGTGGCGTTTGCTATCGGGACTCAGATCCACATCCGGGATGCCGGGCTGGGGGGCGTGACTATTGCTCAGGGCTCTGGTGTGACCGTCAATCCGCCGGCTGGCGGAACCCTGGTGCTGGCGGGCGAGGGAGCTACCGCGACACTCGTCAAAATCGCCACAAACAGCTGGGATCTGATGGGCCAGGTGGTGGCGCTATGATCCCGGGCATCGTGGCGGGGGGCGGCGGCGGAGGCGTCAGCTATCAGTTTGAGGTGTTTCTTGCGTCCGGCACATTCGAAGTGCCGGCGGGCGTGACCTCGGTTGATGCGCTGCTCGTCGCCGGCGGCGGGGGCGGTGCGGCGGGGTCAGCCTCAGCATTTCAGCCGAATGGAGGCGGCGGCGCCGGCGGGGTGGTGTTGATGCGCGACATCCCGGTCACGCCCCTGGATACTATGCCGGTTGTTGTCGGTGCAGGCGGCCCTGGAGGGGACGACGGAGTGAGCGGCCCAGGAACATCAGGGGATGACTCAGAGTTTGCTGGGCTGGTCGCGATTGGGGGAGGTGGTGGCTCATCGCCCGGCCGGTCGGGCGGGTCCGGCGGCGGCGGCAGCACAACAAACCCTGGCGGCGCCGGAACGCCGGGGCAGGGACATGACGGTGGGCAGGGCACAACAAACGTCGCCCCCTACTCAACCGGTGGTGGTGGTGGGGCGGCCGCCCCTGGCGGAAACGGCACGGCGGCCGTTGGTTCCGCCCCAGGGGGCGCCGGGATCACCCTGGCGAGCGTGGGCTTCGGCGGAGCGGTTGCAGAGGGCGCGCCGGCAGCCGTCGGTGGGGGCGGTGGTGGTGGCAACCGTGCCAACGGCTCCCGGGCCGCAAACCCGGGCGGGGCGGGTGGCGGCGGGGCGAGCGGGGCTATTGTGGGGGCGGTCGCCGGAGATGGGCAGGATGGCCAGCCCAACACCGGTGGCGGCGGGGGCGGCCCTGCAAACCGCGGCACCTCGCCGGCGTCGCAGGGCGGCGATGGAGGCTCCGGCATCGTTATTGTGAGGTGGGTAGCGCCGTAAGGCGCGCATTCAGAATATAAAGCCCCGCCAGAACCAGCAATCAAGCCCTTATGGCGTGCTTCGTGTTCTGAAAACCTGATACATGAGATTGATTTAACAGGCATTACGGCAGGATTGTGATTCCTGTGGTCGCGGGTTCGATCCCCGTCGGCCACCCCATTACTTTCAAGCACTTACGGCGGCATCGATCCGCCGCTTAGGTGCTTTCAGAAGCACTTCAGAATACCCCTTCAGAATACTGGGGCTCATTTTTCCTTTTTTG
>Ga0265293_10005387_pt1 | contig 21402 bp, 20 predicted proteins | sample Munlanlewell138R_FD_192505 | JGI IMG/M metagenome (GOLD analysis project Ga0265293, IMG submission 192505) | Leachate microbial communities from a municipal landfill in Southern Ontario, Canada - Leachate well 138R | ecosystem: Engineered > Solid waste > Landfill > Unclassified | place: Canada... | reverse complement strand
CAAATTATTTACCATTAAAAAATTTCGTCCGCTTCTAATACTAAGGGGGACACATTCCCCCTTAAACCCCTTTGTTTTCTTCTTCTTTTTTTAATTATTTGGTCTCATATCATTTACAATCATACATATTATTTTTTAGATTTTCTCACACTTTTAAGATTTATAAGCACGATATTTTTCAAGCAATAATGAAAAAGCTTCTTTATATCTTGAGCCCTTACTTAAAAACTCAATATATTTTTCAAAATATACTTTAGAATATATAATGTGCATATATTTATTTCTATATGGCATTATTTTCTCTTTTAAAAATTCAACATACTCATGATTATACTTACCTTTTAAGTAAAGTAGCATAAATTTAATAAATAACATGTGATGTTGATCACAATTGTCAAACTCAACTTCTTGAGCTATTGAACAAGCTATATCTATATAGTTATCATCATTTATTTTATGTGCACTAAGCAAAAGTAAGCATGCAAATCTTGCATCGTAATAAAGAGCATTATCATAAATTTCATCAAATACTCTTAAGTACATTTCTCCTTTATAATAGGTAGATAACCTCCAATAAGTTAAATCAAGTTTGTATTCTTCAGGAACACATTTTCCTGTAAGTTTTTCATATTCAACTAGAGATTTTTTAAAATTACTATTTGCAGTTACATATAAGTGTTTTGCCCTAAGGATTACTTTTCTAACACATGGATAGGAAATACTATTATTAATTAATATTCTATAATAATACGAATACATTTGGTGGTAATCTGCAAGATAAAAACCAACATTAAAATTTTGTTCAATAATCAACCAATTTAACTCATCAATACTAAAAGTTAAATTATCAATTTCTTGTAATATTTTATTAGCTTCATTATATTGAAATGTATCTATATAATATTGAGCAACCAAGAACAAAAACACACCAACATCATCAATATGTAATGTTTCTTTTATATTATCAAGTGCCTTAATATTTTCATTAAATTCTTGATATGATTTTTTAATCAAACAATAAAAACATTTTACTAAATAATTTTGAGCATTAAAAATAGAATCATCAATCGAATTATATAATTCTTCTATCTCTTGATAATCATCATTCAAATATGCCTTAATGGTTTTTTCAACACCATTTTTTAAAATATTTTTTCCTACTAGATTAAAATCTAAGTTCACCCTCTCAAAGATTGCTCTAATGTAAGATTCGTCAGCGATAATATCATTCTTTTCAAACTTACATAAATAACTAATTGAACATATACCTTTGGAGATTTCTGCCAATGTTAATTTTCTTTTTGACCTTTCATTTTTAATGATTTGCGAATATAGAAAATATTTATTATACTTTCTCTGCGGTGCAATTGATTGTACAAACTTTGCCAATTTTGTTATCACGTCTACCTCCACTGTAAAACTTTGTTAATTTTATAATAAAATGATAAATTTTGTCAATAAGGTTTTTTTGAAAAATAACTCATTTATTCATGACTACTTTTAGTCTTCTTATAAAATCTAAAAAAACCAAAGATATTTATAAATCCTTGGTTTAACTTGTAAGTAAGAACGAATATTTTTTTAATTTTTTTTCGAAAATTTTATTTTCGGGTAAAAAATTATTTAATAAATTATAATAATCTTTGCTGTGATTAGGAAAAAACAGATGAGTAAATTCATGATAAACTACATATTTTACTAACTCATTTGGTACAGAAATGAGCATTTTATTTAAAACAATCTCCCCTGTATTATAATTACAGCTTCCCCACCTTGATTTCATCTTCTTAATTTTTAATGTGGGCTTTTGTTTTACCTTATTTTTAAAGAAATCTAATGCATTATTAAATACATCTTCTAGTAAATGGTAGTGAGATTCATAAATTAATTCAATCGTCTTTTTAAGATTATTTTTATAAAAAAAAGTATCCTCATTTAGAACAAATTTAGAGTTTAAATCTTTATCTTCTTGCAATTGGTATCTTTTACCTGCAATGTATATAATTTTTCTATCTAAATATCCAAAAACATCAAATTCATCATCTATCTTGTCATGTTTACTAATTTGCTTTTCAATCCATTTGCTATTTATAAATACCCTATTAAGAACGTCTGAATTAGAAATTGTAGGTGGAGCACTAACTAGTATTTCATTCTTATGATTCACTTTTATAATTAATCTTTTAATTTTTTTTCTAGTAATTAAAACATTGTAATCTTTTGAGTTTAAATTTATTTTATAATTCATAATCAATTTATTCATATAAGTATTATACCATAGTTACATATATAAACCATAGTTATAATTATATACTTACCCTTTTATATTTATACCTTCTAACATATTTTTTTAAAACAAATTCTGTGTATTTTGTATGCAAAATTAAATTATGATATCCTAAAAATCCAAAAACAATAATAATCGATAGAGTTTTAAAATATATAATAGACCCAACTAATGTAATTAATAAAGAAAAAATAGAAATTACATTTAATATTTTTTGTTCACTAAAAGGATCGTTTTTAATTTTCAATAGTGCTTCTAAAAATCTATAACCATCTAGGGGATAGATTGGCAAAAGATTAAAAACTATAAACAGTAAATTATACTTTATTAAAATATCTTGATAATAAAAACTATCAAGATATTTAAGAAATATTAAAAGTATACAATTCACAATAACCCCAGCAAGGCTAATAATCATTTCCTTTATAATACTCAAATCTTTATATTCAACATCTAATATTCCCCCAACTATAGAAATATTAAATGTACATATTTTTTGTTTGAACAGTTTTAAAAAAATGATATGACCTAGCTCATGTAATAAAATAACACTAAAGAACAATAGAATTTCTAAATATAAACCACTAAATGCAAATATAAAAGCTATAGATGCAAGTGAATAATGGAACTTTAGTTTCATACATACTTAACTTCAAAAAAGTCAAAATAGTTCTTTTCATTTGCTAATTTAGGTTTGCCAAGTATATCTCCGCTTTTCACTATTTTATAAATATTTACATCTACAGTTTGGAGTTTGTCATAAACATATTCAATATCATCAATACCTTTAATAGTCACTTGATAACTATTGTCACTATTTTGAAAAATCTTAATAACAATACCAGCTTTATATACTTCTACTCCTTGGAAATCATTCAAGAATACCCTTTTACCGCCATTAATAACTTCGTAATTCATATAAGTTTGCGATACTGATGAAGTTACTTCCTCAGTAATATCCAGGGGAATAAATACTTCCTTTTCTGTATTTACGAATTTTAAAACTTTTAAGATATTGAAATTTTCACTTAAATCTTGTTTAACACTTTCTATGTTAATTAATTTAATTTTATCTAAAAATAATAAAGCAACCAACAATACTAAACAAATAATAAACTTATATAAGAACTTATCTACAACATTCATTTCATCTTTCAATTATATCACCCCATAAATTATATGAATAAATAATACAAGTTATAACTTTTTATTTTCTAAGAATGAATAGTATTTGTTCTTCCCAATTATTATATGATCTACAATTAATACATCAACCAATTTTGCAGCTTGAACAATATTTCTTGTAACTATAACATCTTCTTTTGAAGGTGCAATATTACCGCTAGGATGATTATGGGCAATAATAATAGCAACTGCAGAGTATTTTAATGCCCATTTTAAAATATCTCTTGGATTAAAAACTGTATTATTTATACTTCCTACTGTAATAGTTTTAGTATTTATAATTTCAGAATTATTATTGAGATATATACACACTAAATTTTCTTGGTTTTCGTTTTGCAAAGAATCTTTTAAATAATCATACGCAATTCTTGAATTTGTTATTTTTATACTACCAGTAAGTGGTTTATTTACTCTTTTACCAAGTTCAATTGCAGCAATTATGGAAATAGCTTTTGCTTTACCAATTCCTTTAATTTTCATTAATTCAGTTACTGTTATTTCATTTAGCCTATTTATTTCCTCCAAATCAATTAATACAGTTTTTGCTAAATCCAAAACTGATAGATTTTTACTACCTGTACCTAAGATAATTGCAAGAATCTCATAGTTTGCTAGCGATTTAACTCCGTATTTTAATAATCTTTCCCTTGGTCTATCAGCCAGGGGCATTTCTTTTACCATAAAACTCATAAGTACCTCCATCTAAATTATATGGAGGTACTCTTTGTTTTACGTTTATACTAGACTTTCAATAATCATCTCATATATTGATAATCTAACTTCACATAATAACGTATTATTTTGAACAGTATTAATAGTAAGGATTGCAGAAAACAATTCTAAATTAATTGGATTCGCTTTTGTCTGTTCACTTATTTCAAGCTCTTCACCTTTTAAACTGTGAATTAAATTATTTACGCATTCAGTATAAAAATCAAATTTTTCTTGATCACCAACAAAGAAATTGGGTTTATCTAAAAGATATTCTTTTTTAATAAATGTTGTATAACCCTTTTCTAAAAATTTATTTTTTAATTCATCAAGTCCTGCTTCACTATCAGCAATGCCACCATATACATAATAGTTATTGCCTTCAGTTACTGCAACAGCAAAAAGATTTTTCCCCTTAATATCAATAACTGTGTTTTTAGCAACTTCAGCTGAAGTTGTTTTATCGATTTGCAATAAATAAATATACCCGGCTTGCGCAAAAACATCTTCATCATTACTATTGTCCGGCATTTGGATATCTATTCTAGTTGATAAAAAAAATCCTAAAATACAACCAATCACTAATCCAACTAATATACCAAATATATCAAATTCTCTTCTTTTCATAAGCTAGTCCACCTCAAAAAGATTATAATCTACTGTAAAAGAGAATAATGTAGAAAAAAGATAGATTTCTCTATCTTTTAATTATTTTTTGGATTAAATAATGCTATCAATTCACTTACAAAATATAAGCTTCCGCAAAAAATGATTAATTTTTCTTTATCATTTTTAGCTTCTTGTACTAACTTTTCTAAGTCATCTTCAACTCTTTTGTTTTTATGATGGCTTAACTCAATTAAATTCACTGCAGTATCACTTCTTTTATAGTGGAAACTAGAAAAGATAATTTCATCAGTAACACTTTCTAACATTTCAATCATCTCTTCTTTTTGCTTATTAGAACTAACAGCAAAAATTATTTTTACAAATTTATCTGCTTTTACATCTTTAATAAACTCAGTTAATCTACGAATTCCATCTATATTATGTGCACCGTCAAGTAAAACTGTGGGATCAGTATGAACTACTTGTAATCTACCTGGCCAAATAGTTTTTTCCAAACCTTGATATAGATTTTCAATATCAAGTTTTATATTGTATTTATTTTTTAGGATTTTAAATACTTCAATAGCTATAGCAGCATTTTCAGCTTGATGCCTACCCAAAAGTTTTAGACTTACATCTTTAAATTCTTTATAACTAAACGAAGTATGCTTAAAATCTAAATCTAAATCATTAATATCATCCTTGTTTACAACAATTAAATCACTATTTAATTTTGATGTATGCATTTTAATTTGGTCAATAATTTCTTCATTATAGATGGTAACTAAAGGTATTCCTTCTTTTACAATCCCAAGTTTATTATAAGCAATTTCACTCAATGTATTTCCTAATACATTCATATGATCATAGTTTACATTTGTAATTACACTTACTAAAGGGGTAATAATATTAGTTGCATCTAATATTCCACCTAAACCAACTTCTAAAACTACATAATCAAGATTTTCTAATCTAGAAAAGTATATAAATGCCATTAATGTTACAAACTCAAAGAATGATGGTTTATCCATATCTAATTCTTCAAATTTATAATAATTTTCAACTATATAATTTCCAATCTCCAACAGACTTTTGTCATCGATAAATTTATCATTATATGATATTCTTTCACTAAATTCAATTACATATGGAGATACATAAGAAGCTACATTAAATCCTGCATCTCTTAAAGTATTTTTTATAAAAGATACTGTAGACCCCTTACCATTTGTTCCTCCTACATGTATATATTTTAAACCATTTTGAGGATTACCATATATTTCGCATATTTTTCTAAACCTATCGAGCGACACTTTTGGATTCATCCTTTTTTGTGATTCAATAAAATTAATCAAATCAACAACATTTTTAAACATTTTACACCTGTTTTCTAATATATTCTAACATTCTATTATGATAATTAATAAAGCTTCTAATATCTTCTTTAGTTACTTTTAAATCGTATATTTTTTGCTCTGTAAGGGTTGCAATATATAAGAGTTTTTCACTACCCAAATATAGAGAAACACCTTTTATTTTATGAATGATTTTTCTAATACTATCAAAATCATTTGTTTCTAATAATTCATTTATAGTTTCATCTATATTTGAATACTCATTTAAATAATTAATTAAAATATTTTTAAATACCTGATTGGATCCACCTAACATTTCAATTGCCAGGGCTATATCAAAGTCCATTTTTTGAATTTGATTAATTACTTCATCTTGCACATCTTGACTAAATCCATTAATATCATTTAATTTCAAAATAACTTCTTCATTAAAACCATGTGATAATTCTAGTGAAGCTGAATCTAATACAAGATCATACATTACCTCTTTTTGTGATTTTTTTTCATCAATTGTATAAGTGAATAAACTACTTAATTGATCTATATTCAAATTTTCATTTAAATTGTTATTTTTAATAAACAAGGTATAAAAATTATTGGCCATATTTTTTTCTCCTCTTAAATATAATCTTCAATAAGTTTATTTACCTCTTCCAATTGTCTCCTATAATCCTCTAACTTAGATTTTTCCAATTCCACTTTTTGAGCTGGTGCTTTATTTACAAAATTAGGATTTTTAAGCATATTTTCGCATCTAGCAATTTCTGCTTTTAATTTTGCAACTTGTTCCTTCAACTTAGCAACTTCCTCTTCAATATTTACTAATTCAACTAATGGAATAGCAACAACAGCCTCACTAAGAACATTTACAACCCTCTTTGTTGTATCTAATTCAGAAGTTGTTATCATTATTTTATTATAGTTAGTAAATCTTTGTAAGTATTTTAAATTATTATTAATAAAATCTAAAGTTTCATTATTATGAACTTGAATTTCTAAGTTAATTTGTTTACTGTTAGCAACATTTTTCATTGCTCTTACATTTCTTACATTTGTTATTATATCATAAATAACTTCTACTTTATTTGCATCTTCAAAATCATAATCATTATTTACTTTTGGCCACTTACTTATTATAATACTTCCTTCATTAAACATTGAATAAATTTCTTCAGTAACAAATGGCATAAACGGATGAAGTAATTTTAATACAGCTGTTAAAACATAACTTAAAACTGCACAAGTATTTATTTTTTCTTGTTTTGTGCCATCTCCAAAAGTAACTTTAGTCATTTCTAAGTACCAAGATGCGAAATCATTCCAAACAAACTTGTAAATTGCTCTAGCCACTTCACCAAATTCATATTTTTCATAATTAATATCTACACTAGCTATTAATTCATTAAGTTTAGTAAGAATCCATTGATCAATTGTATTTAAATACTTAGGATTTATATTCTCATTATTATAATTATTGTTTTCAAAGCTAATACCAATATATCTACTTACATTCCAAATCTTATTAATATAATTCCAGCTTGCATCCATTTTTTCATCAGAATAGCGGATATCTTGACCAGGTGAAGCTGTTGTTGTAAGAAAATATCTCAAACTATCAATCCCATATTTTTCTTTTACTTCTTCTACATCAACACCATTGCCTAAAGATTTAGAAAGTTTACGGCCTTGCTCATCACGGATAATTCCATGAATTAAAACATCTTTAAAAGGTCTTACATCAAGTAAATATTTTGATTGGAAAGCCATTCTCGCAACCCAGAAGAAAATAATATCATAACCAGTTACTAATACATCGGTTGGGAAGTATCTTCTTAAGTCACTTGTATCTTCTGGCCAACCCAAAGTTGAGAATGGCCATAATGCACTTGAGAACCAAGTATCTAGTGCATCTTCATCTTGAACCCAGCCATCTTCTGTTGGTGGAGTTGTTCCAACATAAACTTCTTCACCCTTATAGTAAGCAGGAATTCTATGACCCCACCATAACTGTCTAGAAATACACCAATCTTGAATATTATTTAACCAATTATTAAAGATCTTCTCAAATCTAGAAGGAATGAAATTAACTTTACCAGAAGTCTTTTGCATATCCAAAACATCTTGTGTTAATTTTTCCATATCAACGAACCATTGTTTTGAAAGTCTTGGTTCAACTACAACACCAGTTCTTTCACTATGACCTACAGAATGGACCATTTTCTTAATTTCTACTAGTTCACCGCTTGCTTTTAAGTCATCACATAACGCTTTTCTACAAGCGAATCTTTCCATGTTTACATACTTACCAGCTAGATGATTCATAGTACCATCTTCATTCATACAAAGTGGTCGATCAAGATTATGCCTTAAGCCAACTTCAAAGTCATTTGGGTCGTGTGCTGGAGTTACCTTTACAACTCCAGTTCCAAATTCCATATCCACATATTCATCTGTAATAACAGGAATTAAGCGATTAGTTGTTGGTATATAAACTTTTTTTCCAACATATTTAGAATAACGTTTATCTTTAGGATGAACCATTAAAGCAACGTCTCCAAACATTGTTTCCGGTCTTGTTGTTGCAATAATTAGGCCATCATCAGAATCTTCAAATTTGTATTTAATTGAATAAAATGCACCTTCAATATCTTCATATTCAACTTCGATATTACTTAATGCTGTTTTGGACTTAACATCCCAGTTAATTATTTTTTCACCACGATAGATTAAGCCTTCATTATACATTTTCACAAACACATGATTAACAGCATTGTTTAAACCTTCATCTAAAGTAAATCTTTCTCTAGTATAATCTAGGCTAAGTCCAACCATTGCCCATTGTTTTCTAATTAAAGAAGCATATTCTTCTTTCCATTCCCATGCAACTTCTAAGAATTTTTCTCTACCCAAATCATAGCGTGAAACGCCTTCTAATCTTAGTTTTTCCTCAATTTTTGTTTGAGTGGCTATACTTGCATGATCCATTCCTGGTAAAAATAGCGCATCATAACCTTGCATTCTTTTTCTTCTAATTATAATATCCTGTAAACTTGTATCAAGTACATGACCTAAATGAAGTTTACCTGTGATATTTGGAGGAGGTATAACAATCGTATATGGTTTTTTTGAAATATCTCCAGCAGTAAAATACCCATTTTTTACCCATGTTTGATACTTATCTTTTTCTACTTGATTAAAATCATATTTGGTTGGTAAATTACTTAATTTCATATTTATCATCCTTTCTATAAAAAAAGTCCTTAAGAATTATCTTAAGGACGAAAATTTTCCGCGGTACCACCTTAGTTTAGTGAATATAATCCACCACACTTTATACCTGTTAACGCTAGGTTTATGCGGATATAACTACTACTATTTCATCATATCTACTCCAAGGCTACCTTCATAAATATTGCATAGGACATCTCACTAAAAAGTCCCTCTCTTTGAATAACAAATATTTATTACTCTTCCAATTCTTCGTATTTATAAATAATTATATGCTAATCGACTTTAAAAGTCAAATAAAATTAATTAAATTCTTAAAATTCTATTTTTTTACTCTATATGTATCTCCACTCATATGAAGATATGTTCTAGGAGATAGAGAAATCTCTAATATTTTCACAGATTCTGGAGATGTAAGACGTTTATATTGTCCACCATAAAATCTTTGATTAAATCTATCTACATAATCTTTTGCTTCTTTTTCACCAAGTCCAAAAACATGTTTTAATAATAATATTAATCTTACATCATCTGCACCACAACTTAAGAAATGATAAAGAATGAAATCATTTATCTCATATTTACCAATTAATTCTTCAGTCTTTTGGTCTTGTCCTGATAATTCAGGTGAAATAGGTGTATTTATAATATTATCTATTATCGTGCTAGTATCTTTATAAATTGATTTTGCATGATTTAATGTTGCAATTAGAGCAGTCTTTGTAAGTCCTGCATTAATTCCATACATTGCCATATGATCACCATTAAAAGTAGACCATCCAAGCGCAACTTCACTCATATCTGATGTACCAATAACTATTCCTTTATGCTTATTTGCATAATTCATTAAAGTATAAGTTCTAAACCTTGCTTGAACATTTTCATATGTAGTATCTTTATCATTTAAATCTTGATTTAAAATAGATAATTGTCTATCAACATCTTCTTGGATTGGTATTTCCAAATATGTAACACCTAAAATTTTCGCAAGTTCTCTTCCATTATCAAATGTTTTTTTAGAAGTTTGTTTTGAAGGAAGTGAGATTGCATGGATATTTTTGCGATCTATTTTTAATTTATCAAAAGCATAAACTAAAGCTATTAATGCATGACTAGAATCAAGACCTCCACTTAAGCCTAAAACAGCAATTTTTGAGCCTACAAAATCAATTCTTTTCATAACGCTTAAAGCTTGAATATCAAGAATTTCTGTAAAATCACTTGCAGCCTTTGGAACAAATGGAAGTTTATCAAACTCCTTTTCAAAAGTATATTTATTAGTTTCCTTAATTTCAACATTTATATGTTTCATATTAAGATCACGATTATTGTCTTGTACAATCTTAAAATATGAATTGGTTCTTCTTAAGAAATGAAGTTTTTGGATATCTATATCAGCATAAATTACTTTAGATTCAAATGTTATTTCATCATCTTCTTCTGCAATTTCACCATTAACTGCAATAATCTTATGACCACTAAATACACATTCACTAGTAGATTCACTAGCGTTATTTGATACATAGATATATGCAGAATTAAATTTCATACTTGATGACTTCGTAAGAATTCTTCTTTTTTCTCTTTTACCAATATGTGCAGGCGATGCACTTGAATTAAATACTAAAACTGCACCATTACTATAGAGCATTTCATTTGGAGAATTAGGCGCCCAAACATCTGCACAAACTTCAGCCCCAAAAACTACTTGTTTAGATTCATCTTCAAATAGCATTTTCCCAAATGGAACTTTTTGACCTAAGAAGTCAATCTCATGAACTTCTTTCACAATATTTTTTGAACCTAAAAACCATCTTGCTTCGTAAAATTCATTAGTATGAGGTAAAAATGTTTTAGGAATAATTCCTAGTATTTTGTCCTTTTGAATCACAAAACTAGAGTTATATAGAGTGTCATTTATGATTACATAAGAACCAAATATTACAATCCCAGGGAAAGGATTATTTTGAAGTAAATAGGAAATCGCATCATTTACTTCATCATATAAATATTTTTGAAATAATAAATCACCTATAGAATATCCCGAAATACATAATTCAGGAAAGCAAATAATAGCTGCTTCTTTTTTATTTGCGGCTTTTAGGGTTTCTAGTATTTCCTCAACATTATACATTGAATCTCCTAATCTAGATTTAGGACTTGCTGCTGCAACTTTTAAGAATCCGTTATAATACATTTTTTAATTCTCCTTATACAAATTGTTTTCTAAAATAAATTGCTCTACTTCTCTTAATAATAAATTGCCGTTTTTAGTTTTCCTATAGTTTGAGGAAGACAAATCAATTTTCCCGAAATCATCTAAAATAATAAAGTTATCTTTGTTCTTTAATAAATTTTCATCATTTTTAATAACTTCATCAATATCAATATCATCCCTTGGAATAATAATAAATTTAAAATCAATCACAATTTTTGGATAATTAATCCAAGTAGAGATAGATTTGAAATTATCTGCCCCCATTACAAAATATGGATTTTTAAAATGCGATAAAGTATAGTATGTTCCATAATACTTATCCAATTTCCCTTCAAAATCACTTACTTTTGCCCTTGACCCAAGTTTCATACAAACAATTTCTAGCATTTTAAGCCGTAGATTAAAATCATTTAATTGATCTTTTTTATAAACATTATTTGTTGGTAAAAAAAATAAGTTACTTTTTGGAAATTTATTTAAAATATATTTTGCTATTTCATAATGAGCAATTGTTGGCGGATTAAATGATCCACCGTAAATTATAGTCATAAACTTCACCAAATATATTATACCACAACATTTCAAAAACAAATATAGTAAATGAAAAATGAGCAAAAATTAATCTAATTTTAGCTCATATAATTCATACATTTTATTCTTAAAGAAGTTTCCTCTATCTTCATAATTATTAAACTGATCATAGCTTGATGATCCAGGAGAAAATAAAATAGTATCAATACCCTCAATATATTTATCTATTAAACTTAGAATACCAATTAAATTATCCATTACAAGAATATCTTTATTGTGTTCTTTAAAAAACTTTAATAATTCATATCTATTTTCACCATTGATTAATACAAACTTAACTTGTTTTAGCTCATCATTTATAATCTCAAAATTATCTTCTTTTAATTTTCCTCCAACTACTAATAAAATATTATTGTTTTTAAAAGTGTTTAAAGAGCATCTTAGAGCATTAAAATTAGTTGATTTCGAATCATTGTAAACACTTATACCATTTAATTTGCCAATATATTCAATTCTATGATTTAAGGCCTTAAATGATTTTAGTTTTTCTAGTTCAATTATTTTATTTTCATCATAGGCTATTATGCAACTAATAGCTGCAAGGATATTATATTTATTATGTGTTCCTTTTAAACTAATTTCATCTAAGTTTAAAATAGATTTATTATTAAAAATAACATTATTATTTTCTAAATATAAATCCTTTTTTTCTTTTAAGGAATACTCAATTTTTTTTACTTCTAAATATTGAAATAATCTTTTTAAAATTAAATCATCATAATTATAAATTAGATAATCATCCCGTTTTATATTTTTAATTAACTTCAATTTTGCTCTAATATAATTTTTTAAACTTTCATGATGGTCTATATGGTTTAAGAAGATATTAGTTATTAGGTTAATCTCACATTGGAAATCAATAATATAATCTAACATAAAACTAGATGCTTCGATAACTATATCATTTTTACTATCTAAGTAATTCCCTAATGCATCACCTACATTACCACCTAAATCTAGTTCGTTTAATAAATGATGAATTAAAGTGACAGTCGTTGTTTTACCATTAGTACCAGTAACACATATAATATGCTTCTTTAATCCATATTTATAAAAGAACTCTAAATCTGAAATTATTACTTTCCCTAATGTTTTAGCATTTTGAATAATAAAATGATTATCCTTTATCCCAGGACTCTTAATAATATAATCAAATTGATTATAATCTACATCTTTTTTATATTCCTTAATATTATCATCATAGATAATATAATTAATATTTTCTTTATCAAAATATTCTTTTAGACTATTATTTGCAATCCCTAATCCAAGGAGTAAAAACCTGTCATTTATCATATAAACACCCAAATTCCTAAAAGAATTCCAAACAAAGCAAAAATTATACCAATAAACCAAAATATAAAATCTACTTCAACTTCAAGATAACCTTTTAATTCATAATGATGATGAAGTGGTGCCATTTTAAAGATTCTTTTACCTTTAGTTATTTTAAAATAAATTACTTGAATAATTACAGATAATGTCTCAATTACAAAAACAAAACCAATAATTATCAATAAGACTTCCATTTTTAATAAAATAAACATGTTTGCTAAGGTAGCTCCAAGAGCGAGGGATCCAGTATTTCCCATGAACACTTTGGCAGGATTAAAGTTATAACATAAAAACCCAAGTAAAGCACCAAGCAGACAAATAGAAAATAACAATACAGAAGTATTCTTTTGAAATACTGCAAGGACAACAACTGCCATTATTGCAATAACCATCAATCCACTAGCTAGACCATCTAGGCCATCACTTAAATTAACTGCATTAGATGATGACACTAGCATGAGTAAAATTAGAATACCATAACCCCATTTTAAATCAATATTTAAACCAAATACATTTATTATGCTACTCATACCTTTATCTAAGAACACAAAATAATAAAGTGACGCCCAAATAATCTGGAAAAACATTTTCGATTTAGCTTTAATACCTTTGTTATTTCTTTTCACAACAATTAAATAATCATCAATAAAACCAATAAAACTATACATTATTAAAGGCATTACCAATAATAATATATCATGTTTATCTATCTCAATTTTATTAAAAATTACATAAACAAATGAAAAAACAGTTCCAAGAATGATAGCAATCCCACCCATAGTTGGAGTGCCTTTTTTTGAATAATGACTTTTCGGACCTTCTCCTCTAATACTTTGACCAAATTTAATTCTTCTTAAAATTGGAATTCCAAAAATTAATAAAATTATTGTTAGAATAAAACTTATTAAAAATGTATAAATATATATATTCATTATACTAATGCTTGAACAATCTCTTTATCACTAAATTTAATCTTTTCATTATTAATGATTTGGTATTGTTCATTTCCCTTTCCTAAGATTGCAATTATATCACCATTTAAAGATCTTTTATAAGCTTCTTCAATAGCCATTTTCCTGTTTAAAATAACAACATAATTATTTGTTTTTACACCTTCTAAAATATCATTAATGATACTTAACTGATCTTCTGTTCTTGGGTTATCATTAGTTAGGAAAACAAAATCTGCTTTCCTAGATACTATATCACCAATTACTTTTCTCTTGCTTTTATCTCTATCGCCACCACAGCCAATTACAACATATAAATTATTAATTTTAACACTATTTAAAAAATCAATTACATTATTAACTCCATCTGGTGTATGAGCAAAATCAATAACAAAATATCGATTTTTATTATTGACAACTTCCATTCTGCCTAAGATATTAATTTTAGATGCAATAAACTCTATTGTCTTGTCTCTATATTTTTTAAACAATCCCATTATATCTATAATACTAAGAAAACTAAGCAGATTATAAATATTAAAAAGTCCTAGAAGTTTTGTCTTAAAAGCATAAACTTTTTTATTAATGCTTACAACAAAACTGCTACCTTCGACACTTAATTTATAATTAATTAATTGATAATTGCTTTCATTTATACCAAATGTAGAAAGCTTTGCTTTAGTTAAATATGAAAAAAATTTATAGTCTTCTACGTCTTTATTGATAATTGCATTATTATTTGCTTCTATAGAACTTAAAAACAATCCTTTTGTATATCGATAATCTTCCATAGTCTTATGAAAATCTAAATGATCTTGTGTTAGATTAGTAATTAAAGCAATCTTAAACTCTAGTCCATAAATCCTTAACATTTTAACTGCATGTGAACTTACTTCCATAAAGACTACATTAACTCCACTTTCTTTACTCTTCTTTAATATCTCATATATTTCTAATATATCAGGAGTTGTATTCTTAGTTTCATAAAATTTATTCATTATATAAATACCATTAGTTCCTACTAAAGTGGCTTTTTTATTCAAAAATTGAAAGTATTTATATAAGAGAGTTGTTATTGTTGTCTTTCCATTCGTTCCAGTAATTCCAATTAATGTCATTCTTTTTGATATATCATTATAGAAAATTTTCGCGTGGATTGCTAATGTTTTTCTAATATCATCAACTACTTCAAAATTTATGTTTTTATATTTTTCTTTCTCATTAAAATATGATTCTGAAATTATTGTTTTTGCACCAGCTTTAATAGCATCTTCAATATAAATATTGCCATCAAACTTACTTCCTTTAATTGCATAGAAAACATCATTTTCTTTAATATATTTTGAGTTTGTTTTTAAACTATTAATTTTATGATTGTTTATTAACTTTTTATTAATCAATTTATTAATTTTCATACTTATCTTCCTATTAAATTATATTAATTTTAAGATAGATAATGATTAAAACCGAAAAAATCATTGTTTTATGTACTAAAATATACTAATATATAAATATGCAACCCGAGGTTGCATAAACTCAAACTAGAGTAGGTAGAAAAATCTAAATTATTGTAATATAATTAATTAAGAAAGGATGGATAATATGAATATAGAAACTGCAAACAAACTTGTTCAGTTAAGGAAAAAGAATAACTTATCACAAGAAGAATTAGCTAATAAATTATCAATTAGTAGGCAAGCGGTATCCAAATGGGAAAGAGCTGAAGCTGCACCTGATACAGACAATTTAATTAAACTAGCAAGATTATATAAAATTTCTCTAGATGAACTACTTTTTAGCGATAATGAATTTTTAAATGAGATTGATAAAGAAATTGAAAATTCAAAGCCTTCAGATGATCTAGATGGTATTAGAATTAAAAAAGATGATAAAGAGATTATTATTGGAAGTGATAGAATGCAAATTATTGGTAGAAATGGTGAGAAGTCTAATTATGATAAAAGTATATATTATTTTAAAAGAACTTCCCTTGCAATAATTTCTAGCCTATGTATAATCGGGTTTTTCTTATATGGATTTATAACTGAAAAATGGTATGTTGCCTGGTTATTTTTCTTAGGAATCCCGTTAATTAGTTCGATTGTAATTGCAATCCGCTTTAAAAAGATTAAATATTTTAATTACCCTACTTTTGTAACTATAATCTTTTTCTTGCTTGGATTTATATACGGTATATGGACAGATGCTTGGATAGTCTTTCTTACGATCCCATTGTTCTATTTACTATTTGGTGGACCAAGAAGGGTAATTTACATTAATAAAAAATAGCGCTAGATAAAACTAGTGCTATTTTTTTAATTTGTATAAAGAGTTACAATTCCATCTTGAACTATTTTTTCGCCCGCTTCAGGACTTTGAGCAATTATAACATCTCCATCTCCTACTATTTTAAATTTATAATATGGATGAAAACCAATTTGTTTTGGGTTTTTTCCAATATAATTTTCTACAGGATAAATAAACTTATCTACCCACCACCTATGTTCTCTTGGAATACCACCTTCTTGCTTTCCAACATTCATTAAAGATAAAGAATCTAAAATAACTTCTTTAAGCATTGGTGCAACAACAACTCCACCATATTGAATATATGTAATGGGCTGGTTAATTGCAATATATGCTGATACTTTAGGATCATTCATAGGAGCAATACCTAAAAATGATAAGATATATTTCCCAGGTACATAAACTCCATCTATAGGAATTTGTGCAGTTCCGGTTTTACCACCAACTCTATATCCTTCAATATAGGAACTTCTAGCAGTTCCAAGTGCAGTTACTCGCTCTAGAGCATCACGCATAACCATAGAAGTCTCTTCACTAATTACTCTTCTTACATATTTAATTTCATTTTGGAAGATTAATGTATTACTTCCAGGTATACCAAAACCTTTTAGAATATATGGAGTATTTAAATTACCACCATTAACAGATGCATTTGCAGCATTAACTAATTGTATTGGTGTAACAGTATTACCTTGACCAAATGCACTTGTTGCTAACTCAACTGGACCAATAATTTCATCTTTAAAAACAATTCCTGTTGATTCTCCTAAAAGGTCTATTCCAGTTTTTGACCCAAATCCATAATCTCTAATATATTTAAACAAAGCATCTTTACCTAATCTTCTTCCTATTTCCACAAAACCAGGGTTACAAGAGTTTTGTATTACTTCTAAGAATGTTTGATCACCATGACCCCCAGCTTTCCAATCTCTAATTCTAGTTCCATCAACAATTGCATAACCAGGATCAAAGAAATGTTCATCTGTTCTAAATACTTTTTCCTCTAAACCAGCTGAATAAGTAACTATTTTAAATGTACTTCCTGGTTCAAAACTTTTCCAAATAGGTAAATTACGATTAAATAATTCTTGATCATAGTCTTGGTAATTTATTAGATCAAAGTTAGGTCTACTTGCCATTGCTAGAACTTCAGAAGTCATTGGCTGCATTACCAATCCCATCGCTTCAACTGGATCATAAAGAGCCATTGCATTATCTAATACTCTCTCAAGAGTTAGTTGAATATCTATATCGATTGTTAAATATAAATCAAATCCAGATCCGCTTGAAGTATAACTTCCTGTTAAGTTGGGAAATTTGTTACCATGGGCATCTGTATAAATATTTTGAGCACCAGGTGTCCCCATTAGAAAATCATCATATATAAATTCTAAACCAGTTATTCCTTGATTATCAATACCAACAATCCCAAGCACATGTGATAATGTATTACCATACGGATAGTATCTTACAACATCGCTTGCAACATAAACTCCAGGCAGATCTTCTGCTATTATTCGCTTGGCAACCTCTAAACTTATATTTCTACCTGCTGGTTTGATTATTTCAACAGAAACATTTTTTTCAAAATGTTTTTTTATATCATTGCTATCTACCCCTAGTATAGCTGCTAATGTATTTATAGTATAGGTTTTATCTTTTATTTGTTTGGGGATAATTGAAACAGTTGGTGCAAGAGTATTTCCAACAATTAATTTTCCATTCCTATCATATATTTTTCCTCTTTGATTACTAACTGGAATATTCCTAGTCCAGAGTTCAAAAGCTCTTTCGATATATGCTTCTCCCTTAACAACCTGGACATAACCAAGTCTTAACAATATAATAAGAAAAACAAATAAAAAAACATATAAAGTAATAAAAATGCGCTTTCTAATGACTCTCATTATTCACCTCATTCTTATTAATTATATGTCCTTTTCTACATTATAAAACCAAAATATCATATTACTTACTTGGACGTGGAGTAATAGGTTTTGGTAATGGTCTAAAATTACTCATAAATTCCCTCCTATATTTTCTCTAAAATTCTCATTTTTGCACTATGAGAACGATTATTTTTTAGAACCTCTTCTTTTGAAGGAATGATGACTTTATTATTAATAAGTCTAAATTCCCTCTTTATATCTTTATCCTTAATAGGAACACCTCTAGGTATGTTAACTTCTACCATTTCTTTAAACACATTCTTGCATATCCTATCTTCTAAGGAATGAAAAGTTATTACAACAATTCTTCCTCCCTTTTTTAAAAGAGTTGTTGCTTCTCTTAAACTTTTCTCAAATACATTTAATTCATCATTTACTGCAATTCTTAATGCTTGAAAAACTTTTTTAGCAGGATGTCCACCAGTTCTTCTAGCATAAGCTGGGATTGAACTTTTAATTATTTCTGATAATTCAAAAGTTGTTTCAATAGGTTTTTTACTTCTCGTTTCAACAATCTTTTTAGCGATTGATGCAGAAAACTTTTCTTCACCATATTTAAAAAATATATGTTTTAAATCACTAAAGCTATAAGTATTAACAATTGTTTTGGCTGTTAAAGACTGCTTTGTGTCCATTCTCATATCTAGGATTGCATCATAATTATAGCTAAATCCACGATCCCCCATATCAAAATGAAATGAAGAAACACCTAAATCATATAGGATTCCATCAACTTGCATAACTTCTAAATCATTAAGTTGACTTTTTATCCTAACAAAGTTATCGGGTATAATTTTATAGTTTGGACTAATTGTATTTAAAACTAATTGTCCTCGATAAATTGCATATTCATCTTGATCAAAACAGTAAAGAAATCCATCTTTATTTAGACGTTTTAATATCTCACTAGAATGACCTGCACCACCCATTGTACAATCTACATAAACGCCACTTGGCTTAATATTTAAACCTTCTATTGCTTCATTTAATAAAACAGGTACATGTGTATATTCCATTAGATATCAAACTCAATTCCTTCGCTTATTTCGTCTAATACAGACTGACGCTCACTATAATACTTAACCCATTCTTCTTTATCCCATATTTCAATTCTTTCACCAACGCCAATAATTACACATTCTTTCCTTAATGCAGCATAACTAATTAGAAGATTGTCTATATTTATTCTACCTTTACTATCTATTTCTTTTTTATAAGCTCCAGATAGAAACATTCTACTAAATTCACGATTTGCTCTTTTTGTGAAAGAAAGGGTGGATAATTTATCAACAATGGTGTTCCATGCTTCCTCGGGGTAAACGTATAGGCATTTTTCGATTCCACGGTTTATGATAACTTCAAGGCCAAGACCTTTCCTATAATCACTGGGGAGAAATAACCGTCCTTTTTCATCGATATTAAAATGATATTCACCAATAAACATAGTAAACCTCCACTTTTGCCCACTATTACCCACCTATAGTGTATCATAAGGATTTTTCTAATGCAAGCAATTTATATTATTATTTTTATAAACTATTAAAATTAATGTGAAAAAATGTGAAAAAAAATAAAAAACTCTTAAAAAGGAGTTAATTTGGAAAGAATATACAGCACTAAAATCAGTAAAAAAATTAAAATGCACTCTTTTAAGCTGCATTTAAAAAATTAAAATGCACTCTTTTAAGCTGCATTTAAAAAATTAAAATGCACTCTTTTAGAGTGCATTTAATTAGTGAATAATTCACTTGTAATAATTAATTTTCTTCTTTTTTAGCTTTCTTTTCAGCTTTTGCTTTTGCTTTTTCAGCTTTAGCTTTTGCTTTATCTTCAGCTTTAGTTTCTACAACAGTTTCTTCTTCATCAGCCTTAACTTTAATTTCTTTGACTAATTTACCATCATAGTAACCACATTTCCCACAAACAACATGGCCTTTTTTCATTTCTCCACAATTAGGGCATACCATCATACCAGGTAAGTCTAATTTAAAATGAGTGCGGCGTTTACGTTTACGAGTTTTTGAAATTCGCCTTTGAGGAACAATTGCCATTATTCTTTCACCTCTTCTTTATCTAGTTCACTTGGAGATTCTTCTTTAACAATCCTAATAGGTTTTTCTAAAAGAATATTTTCCCAAACAACAGGTCTTATATCAACCGTGTTTGTTTCAATAATTCTGATTTCATCATCACCAGTATCATCAACACTATAAGTTTCAACAACATCTAAATTTAAATCAAAATCAATAGGTTCTAGTGTTCTAGCATCTTCTAATATCAATCTACATTTTATGTTTAATAGAAATGTGAAAGTATTGAATTCTACAACTTTAATTCTACCTTTAACTTTAGTTTCACTAATACCTAAAATATCAGAAATATTTTCGATTTCTTGAGTAAAGTCAAATGTTTCTTCAAACTCATAATCTTGAGTGAAAAACTTATTTAATTGTTGAAGCGACCATTTCATAATATCACCAAATAACATTATATATTATACACTTTTTTTCTCTTCAAGTCAATAAATATATTAGAAGAAAAAAGCAATTGTTGTAATGTTACAATACATGTGAGACCAATATTGTATAAAACGACAAAATGATTTATACTTATCGTGAAGAAGATAACTACCAGGAAATATCTTCACGAGAGGAGTATAAATCACATGGCTATTATA
>Ga0265293_10005386_pt1 | contig 21408 bp, 19 predicted proteins | sample Munlanlewell138R_FD_192505 | JGI IMG/M metagenome (GOLD analysis project Ga0265293, IMG submission 192505) | Leachate microbial communities from a municipal landfill in Southern Ontario, Canada - Leachate well 138R | ecosystem: Engineered > Solid waste > Landfill > Unclassified | place: Canada... | reverse complement strand
TCCATCACGTGGTGAACGAGCATCAGACACTACTACACGATAAAATGGAGCTTTTTTTGCACCCATACGCTTTAAACGAATACGAACTGCCACTGTTATTTCACCTCCTTAATAAAATCACTATAAAAAATATTTATATTAGAATGTTCTAATATTTTCTAAAAGAAAGGTATTTTAAATTTCTTTTTACCTTTTCCTTTTTGCTGAGTTGTAAATTGCTTCATCATTTTTTTCATATCGCTAAACTGCTTAAGCAATCTATTAACATCCGAAACATTAGTGCCACTACCCGCAGCTATTCTTTTGCGTCTACTGGCGTTAATGATTTCTGGCTTTTGCTTTTCCTGTTTAGTCATAGATTTAACTATTGCCTCTACATGCGCTAATTGTTTTTCATCTAGCTGCATGTTCTGAAGACCTTTTACCTTATTTGCTCCAGGAATCATGCCCAAAACTTGATCTAAAGGACCCATATTTCTTACTTGTTCCATTTGATCTAAAAAATCATCAAATGTAAACTCAGCTGTACGCATCTTTTTTTCAAGTTCTTTTGCTTTTTCTTGATCGATATTAGCTTGCGCCTTTTCGATAAGCGATAAAACATCACCCATTCCCAGTATTCGTGAAGCCATACGATCAGGGTGGAATGGTTCAAGTGCATCAAGCTTCTCGCCCATACCAGCGAATTTAATTGGACAACCTGTTATAGCTTTAACTGATAGAGCTGCACCACCACGAGTATCACCATCTAATTTGGTTAATACAACACCCGTTAGCGTCAATTGATTATTAAAAGCTTCTGCTACATTAACAGCATCTTGCCCAGTCATTGAATCGACTACTAAAAGTATCTCATCTGGAGATACATCTTCCTTAACAGCTTGTAATTCTTGCATTAACGTCTCATCAATATGCAGACGTCCAGCCGTGTCAATAATCACATAATCATTGCCGTGATGTTTAGCGTGTTCAATTGCCGCCTTTGCAATGTTAACTGGTGAATTCTTATCACCCATACTGTATACAGGAATTGATAGTTGTTCTCCTAATACTTGTAGCTGTTTAATGGCCGCCGGACGATAAATATCACATGCAACTAGCAATGGACGACGATTTTGTTTTTTGAGTAAATTAGCAAGTTTACCACTAGTTGTTGTTTTACCTGCACCCTGTAAACCAACCATCATAATAACTGTTGGCGGACTTGAACTTACTACTAATTTGCTTTGGCTACCACCCATAAGCTCAGTAAGTTCTTCATTAACTAGTTTAATAACGTGTTGCCCAGGTGTTAAACTATTAAGAACTTCTTGACCAACAGCTCTTTCTTTAACTTTATCAACAAATTGCTTTACTATTTTAAAATTAACATCTGCTTCTAGTAATGCAAGACGAACTTCTCGTAATGCTTCTTTAACATCAGCTTCTGTTAGTTTGCCTTTTTTCTTTAATTTACTAAAGGTAGCCTGTAAACGATCTGCTAATCCTTGAAACATATCACTGCTGCCTCCTCAATCGTTCATCTGAAGATTCTGCACTAAATTTATTATCTCTTGTTTGTTATTGTCAGTTAGTTGGGATGTTAAGATAATATTAAGAATGCTCTCATAGATTTGATTCCTATATATATGTGCATTATAAAGCCCCAACTTACTATCAAAATCCTCTAAAGATTTCTCAGAACGTCGGATAATATCATAAACACCTTGACGTGATACTTCATATTTATCTGCAATCTCTCTTAATGACCAATCGTCATGATAATATAATTCAAAAAATTCTCGTTGTTTGTCAGAAAGAAGCGATCCATAAAAATCGTAAAGTAAGTTAGCCCTTGTTGTCCTCTCCAGCAAGGAAAAACCCCCTTATCTGATTGCAATTTCGCAAACTCTTAAGGTATCATACACAAAAAACAAATTAGTGTCAAGTAAAAATCTTGACACTAATTATTTAGGTAATTATCTTGTTAAATTATGAATTACATATCTTCTTCAAATGTATCACTACTAAACAATGCTTCAACAAATTTTTGTTGGTCAAACTCTTGTAAGTCTTCGACTTTTTCACCTAATCCTACTAATTTAACCGGAATATTTAATTCCTTTCGAATGGCTATTACTATGCCGCCTTTAGCAGTCCCATCAAGTTTAGTAAGTACGATACCTGTTACACCCGCAGTTTCACCAAAGGTTTTTGCTTGTTGCATTGCATTTTGACCTGTTGTTGCATCAAGAACTAACAGTACTTCATGCGGAGCACCTGGTATTTCTTTACCTATAACTCGATAAACTTTATTTAGCTCATTCATTAGATTAGTTTTATTATGTAGCCTACCAGCTGTATCACATATTAAGACGTCTGCTTTTCTAGCACGAGCAGCTTGGATAGCATCATACATGACTGCTGCTGGATCAGAACCTTCTTGCTGTGCAATAACATCTACCCCTGCTCTATTTCCCCAAACTTTCAGCTGATCAATAGCCGCTGCACGAAATGTATCTCCCGCAGCAAGCACAACTTTTAAATTTTGTTGTTTAAACTTATGTGCTAATTTACCGATAGTAGTTGTTTTACCTGCACCGTTAACTCCCACAATAACAATTACAGTCATATCATTTTCTTGAAAATTAAGTGCATTATCCTGATCATCTAAGATTCCGACTAATTTTTTTATTAGTATAGGCTTTAATTCGGTAGCATCAGCAATTTTATTATCTTTCACTTCATCTCTTAGCTCATCTATAAGCTCCATAACTGTGCCAACACCAATATCTGATGATATTAATATTTCTTCAAGCTCTTCATAGAATTCCTCATCAATTTTCTTGCTACGTTTCATAAGCTCATCCATTTTACCAACAAAGGAATCTCTAGTTTTAGTCAAACCTTGTTTAAATTTCTGGCTTGCCTGCTCTATTTCAGTCTTTGTTTCTACTAATTTATCTTTAAGACGACTAAATAGTCCCATATTTATTTCTCCCTTCTACGATGCTTCAATTTGTTCATTAGTCGCATTTAATTTTACTGCTTCTTCTAATTTTACTGAAATCATTTTTGATACTCCTGATCCTTCCATGGTTACCCCGTATAATACATCTGCGGCTTCCATAGTCCCTTTACGATGTGTTACAACAATAAATTGAGTGTTAGAGCAGAATTTCCTTAAATAATTAGCAAATCTCGTAACATTACTCTCATCCAATGCCGCTTCCACTTCATCAAGAATACAAAAAGGAACTGGACTTACCTTTAGAATGGCAAATAGTAATGCAATTGCAGTAAGTGCACGTTCTCCTCCAGACAGTAACGACAAATGTTGCAACTTTTTACCAGGAGGTTCAGCATATATTTCAATGCCAGATGCTAAAACATTTGTTAAATCGGATAACTGTAGACTAGCACGTCCACCTCCAAACATCTGCTGGAACACTTCTGCAAAGCTATGTTTAATTAAATTAAAGCTATCAATAAATCTTTTTTCCATTTCTTCATTCATTTCTCGAATGACCTGGTACAATTTATTAGTTGCTTCTTGTAAATCTTCACGCTGCGTTTTCAAGAAATGATATCGCTCATTAACACGCTGATATTCTTCAATTGCTCCAACATTAACAACACCCAATGCTGCAATCTTTCGTTTCAATTCTTGAACAGTTTTCTTAGTCAAATCTGGGTCACTTTGTAAAGGATACTCTTCAATCGCCCGTTCATAACTAATTTCATATTCCTGCTGTAATTGATTTAATGCATTGTTTAGTTCAACATCATAACGGTTGATCTTTACCTCTAATTGATGAAGCTGCTTTTCAATAGTTTTACACTTCTGAGACTTATCAGATACTATTGCCTCTTGTTCAGTCACTTGATCCTGCATTCGTTTACGGGTAATACGTTGATCATCAATCTTACTTGATAGTTGTACCTTAAGCTGTTCTTGTGTAATCAATTGTTCTTCTCGCTGTCCTAATTCGGATTCAACTAATAAAAATTGTTCTTGCTGCTCTTTTTCTTGATTTAACAGCTTGTTAAGGCGCATATCCAAATCCTTTAACTCTTGTAAATCTCTCTGATGAATTTCACTTAGTGTATTTAATTGTTCTTCATATTTTGCTAGCTCAACTTTAACTTCTGTTACTTTTGATGATGCAGAATTCTTTTCTAGTGTTTGGAGCTTTAATTGTTGCTGATACTGTTGTAAATTATGTTCAATTTCTTGTTGTTTAATAATTAGTTGCTGCAAATTAATTTCTTGTGAACTGATTTTATCTTTAACGCTTATATTTTCTTTAGTAAAATGCTCTTCCTCTTTAATTAACATTTGCAAATTATTGTTACGGTATAAACATTCTTGTTGTATCTGTTTAAGCTCTGCTTGATAATCCGTGTAATTAGAACGTAATTTTTCTCTGTTTTCCGCTATCTGTGTAAGTTGCAATTGTATTTGCTCAAGCTCACTTTGCTGAGCGTTACATTGTTGTTCTGTGGCAGCTATTTGTTTAATTAGTTTATCAATTTCACTTTCTAATGCTATTATCTCATTCTTACGACTAATTAATGATGATCCCTTGCGTTGATTACTTCCACCAGTCATTGAACCACCAGGACTAATATAATCACCATCCAAAGTTACAATACGACATTTATACATCGCCACATTTGCAATTTTTGTCGCTGAGCTCATATCTTTAGTAATAATTACATTTCCTAATAAACTACTAATTATTTCACTATATTCTTGCGATGTACTTATCAATTCATCAGCATAACCTATAAATCCATCTAGATTCTCGCAGTTAGGATATCTTCTTGCATTTCCTTTAATAATTGAAATCGGTAAAAATGTTGCTCTTCCTTTACCTCGTGTTTTTAAATACTGTATGCTAGCTTGGGCTGTTTTTTCATTATCAACTACTATATGCTGCAAAGCACTACCTAAAGCTGTTTCAATAGCAACCTCATATGCTTGTGGAGTTTGAATTAAATCAACTACCGCACCCTTAACTCCTCGAAATTGTTCAGTGTTCTTATCGCTAGCAATTAATATTTCTTTGGTTCCTTGAAAATATCCAGCATAATCAGCTTCTAATTCAGCGAGCAAATGCATACGGTCTTGTTTAGTTATTAATAATTGCTTTTGATTTTGATGTTCTTGTATTTTCGTGCCTAAAATATTCTGACAATGTTTTTGCTCAAGTTGTTTTTTATCAAATTGTTCATCAGCAACAATAATTGCTCGCTCGACACTACTAATATTTATATTTATTTCTTGTATTTGATTTTCCAATGAATTTAGCTGGATATTAGAATCATGTATTTGACTTTTTAAATCTGTAAGCTTATTGGTGATCTGATTAATGGATTGTTGTAAATGGTGAATGTCATTTTTGATTGTTGTTTCATTATGTAATATATCAATCAGTTCACCTTTTAAAATTTCTGTTTGTGCATCTTGAATTTCTAAATTTGTTTCATATGTTTCTAATTGATCAATTTGTGATTGAAGTTGGCTTTTTTTATGTTCAAATTGCTTCTTCAAATGCTCGTAATCTTTTTGCTTTTGTTCGACAGATTGTCTTCTAGATTTTAAGTTTTGCTCTAAATTTTGTATTTCAACTACAAAGTTATCTATAGTGTCTTGAATATTCTTTTTTCTTTCTAATAAAACTTTTTTATCACCTAAAGATTTTTCGAGATTAGTAGAAATGTCAGTGAACTGTTGCTGTAATTGGTCAATTTCCTGCTCACATTTAGTAAGATTCCACTTCAACTCTGTGTAATTCGCCTCATAACTATTTAACTCAGTAGTTAACTGCGATAATTGGTCCTCAAAAAGCTGCTTATCTAGAGTTATTGTATTCCAATCATTATCGATAATTTTAATCTGATATGCATGTAACGAAATATCTAGAGATTTTAATTCTGATTTAAATGATAGATATGTTTCTGCTGTAGCAGATGCTTCCTTTAAAGGATCAATTTGGTCTTCCAGCTCATTCATTACATCGTGAACTCGAACAAGGTTTGCCTCTGTTTCTTCTAGTCTTTTTACAGCTTCTCGCTTACGAGTTTTATATTTAACAATGCCCGCGGCTTCTTCAAATATCCCACGACGTTCTTCTGATTTGGTGCTTAATATTTCTTCAATCCTACCTTGCCCAATAATTGAATAAGCCTCTTTACCAAGACCAGTATCCATAAATAGCTCAGTTATATCTTTTAATCGACAGCTTTGATTGTTAATTAAATATTCACTATCACCAGAGCGATAAACTTTACGTGTAACTGCTACTTCACTATAATCTAACGGCAATGTTTGCTGTTCATTATCTAAAACAAGCGTAACCTCAGCGTAATTGATTGGCTTTCGACTGTCACTACCTGCAAATATTACATCCTCCATCTTATAGCCACGTAATGATTTAGCGCTCTGCTCGCCTAGCACCCAACGCACTGCATCTGCAATATTACTCTTACCGCTACCATTAGGACCTACAACTGCTGTTATCCCATTTGGAAAATCTAATTCTGTTTTATCTGCAAAAGATTTAAATCCTCTAATCTCTAATCTTTTAAGAAACATCACTTTACCCCCAAATCAGGCTTCACACAATTCATACTTTATACTTTTCTTTTGCTGCTGAAAATCCTTTTTTATCGTAACTATACAATTAAATTTTGTAAAAAACCAATTGATATTTGAATTTTTTATTCCTCTTACAGCAGTTTCATCAACTGGGTTAATTGTAATTTCTATTTTGTTATTTTTATCATTTACGGGATTTCCCGTTAGGTACTTACTACCAATTTCTCCTAATGAATTTTGAAAATATTTACTTTCAATTAATTGTCTTATATTAGGGTGATATGGCCCTGCAATAATTGCACCCGTTTGTTGTAAATCCTCAGTCTGTTGTAAACCTAAACGAATAATTGGAATATCTGCTTTATAAAAAATTGGAAGTACTTCCGCAATATTATTAATCGTCTCAATTAAAGTCCATGGCTGGTATTGTCCTTCATAATACATTTTTTCTAATAATGTACCTTGTAATACTAATGTTGGATAAATACGAACGAAATCTGGCTTTAAGCTAATAACTTTCGATACAGTATGCATAAAAGATTGTATCGTATCTCCAGGTAACCCTGTCATTATTTGTATACCCAATTGATAATTATTTGATTTAATCAGATTAACGGCTTCTTCTACGTGTTCAACAGTATGTCCACGCTTTGATAAATGCAGTACAACAGGGTCTAACGATTGAACACCTAGCTCAATCGTAATTATCGGATACTTATTTAAGCGCTTAATAATCTCTGACGTAATATAATCTGGTCGTGTAGAAAAACGTATCCCTTCGAGATTATATTTATATACATAAGTAGCTGCCAGCTCAAGCAACTGCGTTTGATATGATAATGGCAGCCCTGTAAAGCTGCCGCCAAAAAAAGCAATTTCCACATGATTCTGGTCACAATTTATTGTTGATAATTGGTTTTCAATATCATCTTTAATATCGTTCAATGTGCGATACTTAGATTTTTCATATCCAGTTATTTTTTCCTGATTACAGTAAGCACAATCATGTGGGCATCCTAAATGGGATACAAAAATAGAAATTCGCTTATGCTTTATAGTATCTTTATAAGGCATTATAATTCCCTCTCATGCAACTTAACATATTTCTATAGAATTAATTTATATTTATAGAAGCTAACTTATAATGGTTTTCAATGTAATACTCGCAGCAGCTTGCTCTGCTTCTTTCTTAGTTTTACCAGTTCCTTCACCAATTGGGTGTCCTCCTATGAACACCTTTGATATAAAGGTTTTTTGGTGGGCAGGACCTTGTTCATCAATAATACGATACTCAATATTCCCTAATGCTTTATCTTGAACGTATTCTTGTAGTTCACTCTTATAATCGCGTACCTGACGGTATTTACCCTCTGAAATATGCGGGAAAACATGCTTTGTTAAAAAAGCTTGCACAGTATTTAATCCTTGATCTAAGAATAATGCACCAATAAACGCCTCGAACACATCTGCTAGTAGGGAAGGACGTTGTCTTCCACCTGCACATTCTTCACCTTTACCTAATAATATATATTTACCAAAACTCAATTGATTAGAATAAGCTACCAATGCCGTTTCACAAACTACAGCAGCACGTAATTTCGTCAAGTCACCTTCTTCCATTTTCGGATATGTTTTAAATAAATATTCACTAATAGTTAGCTCTAATACCGCATCACCTAAAAACTCTAATCTTTCATTATCATGCTTTAGTTCTTTACGATGCTCGTTTATATACGAAGCATGTGTAAATGCTTGATATAATAGCTTCTTGTTATTAAATTGTATATCGATATTCTCTTGCAATTGTTCAAACTTCCTCATGTAAATTCACTTCCTCATGTAAACGAGGAAGCACATATTGCACTTCCTCATAATATTATCGATATTTTTTGAAACATATTGATGCGTTATGCCCACCAAACCCTAATGAGTTAGATAAAACGGCTTCTACCACATGCTTACGTGCAACATTAGGAACATAATCTAGATCACATTCTGGATCTGAATACTCATAATTTATTGTTGGAGGTATTATATCATCAACAATTGCCTTTACACAAGCAATCGCCTCAATACCGCCTGATGCTCCTAATAAATGACCTGTCATTGATTTAGTAGAGCTTATAGGCACTTTGTACGCTTGTTCTTTAAATAGATTTTTGATAGCAAGTGTTTCAAACTTATCATTAAATTCAGTTGATGTTCCGTGGGCATTGATGTAACTAATATTATTAGGTGCTAAGTTAGCATCATTTAATGCCATACTCATAGCCCTTGTAGCACCTTCACCTTCTGGCGATGGTGCAGTTAAATGATACGCATCTCCACTTAAGCCATACCCAACCATTTCCGCATAAATAGTCGCTCCACGTTCTAATGCATGTTCTAATGTTTCTAATACTAGCACTCCTGCACCTTCACCCATTACAAATCCATCACGCTCTTTATCAAACGGGCGGCTTGCCTTTGTCGGTTCATCATTTCTAGTTGACATCGCCCTAGCTGCACAAAAACCTGCAAATCCAAGTGGAGTAATACTAGCTTCTGTACCACCCGTTATCATTACATCTGCCTCGCCACGCTGAATAATCTTAAATGCATCACCAATAGAGTGGGTTCCAGTTGCACATGCTGATATCGCAGCGCTGTTAGGACCCCTTGCCCCTACCTGAATTGAAACCACCCCTGATGCCATATTAGCAATCATCATCGGTATTAAAAACGGGCTAACACGTTTTGGTCCTTTTTCAATTAATATTTTGTATTGTGCTTCCCATGTTTCTAGTCCACCAATACCAGAACCTATATATACACCAATTCTATGGCTATTGTTATTATCTATAATTAACTTGGCATCCTCTATTGCCATCTTAGCGGCTGCCACAGCAAATTGTGCAAATCTATCCATTCGTTTAACTTCTTTTTTATCTATAAAGTCAGTTGGCTCAAAATCTTTGACCTCTGCAGCAATCTTCGTTGGATATTCTGTAGTATCAAATTTTTCTATAAGCTGAACTCCTGAGCGGCCGTTTATTAAACTATCCCAATATGTCTTAACATTATTCCCTATCGGAGTAATCGCACCCATACCTGTAACTACAACACGTTTTTTCACTATATTCACCTCTTTTATAAGAAAGTCCCGCAATATTATTTACGGGACTCTATGTAGCAGTTTACATTATTTACTTTCAATGTATTTTACTGCTTCTCCAACAGTTGTAATCTTTTCTGCATCCTCGTCAGAAATCTCCATATCAAACTCGTCTTCTAATTCCATTACAAGTTCAACTACATCTAAAGAGTCAGCATTTAAATCATTCTTAAATGAAGCTTCTAGAGTAACTTCAGACTCATCAACGCCTAAACGATCCACTATTATTTGTTTTACACGGTCAAAAATATCAGCCATGAGTTCACCTCCTCTCAAACATTATAATTACATAATCATTCCACCGTCAACTACTATAACTTGGCCAGTAATATATCTTGCTTTATCAGAACAAATGAATAATACAGAATGTGCTATATCCTCAGGTTGCCCCATAGTTCCTAACGGAATTTGCTTTAGTATTTCTTCTTTAACTGTGTCATTAAGTTTATCAGTCATATCAGTTTCTATAAATCCAGGAGCAATTGCATTCACAGTTATACCACGTGTCGCCAATTCTTTAGCTGCTGTTTTAGTTAAGCCGATTACGCCTGCTTTGGCAGCAACATAATTAGCTTGCCCTGCATTTCCGGAAATTCCCACGACTGATGCAATGTTAACAATTCGCCCATTACGTTGCTTCATCATTGGACGTGTAACCGCTTTAATGCAATTAAATACGCCCTTTAAATTAACATCAATTACTTCATCCCATTCTGTTTCTTTCATCCTCATCAATAAAGTATCACGAGTAATCCCAGCATTATTAACTAAAATATCAATTTTGCCATACTTTTCTAACGTGTACTCTATCAACTGCTCTACCTCTTGTGCATTAGCTACATTAGCCTTGAATATTGCGGATTCTCCACCAGACGCTTGTATCGATTGTTGTAATTCTATAGCCCTATGCTCACTGCCAGAATAATTAATGACAACCTTAACTCCAGCATTAGCTAACTCAGTTACGATAGCTTTACCAATACCTCTTGAGCCACCAGTAACAATAGCAACTTTAGCTTCCATAGGATTACCTCCTTTAATAGACTTAAACTCTATTTTTATTATAAATTATAAGGTCACTAATAGAACTTGGTACTATATCTGCCTAATATATTCTTTATCTGCTATTGCCTTTTGTAAATTTGTTAATGAATCAAGATCATGAACATTATATACAATACTATTTCGGTCAATCTTTTTGATTAGCCCTGTTAATACTTTTCCTGGACCTATTTCTATAAATGTGTCAACACCTTGGTCTATTAAATACATGATAGAATCTTCCCAAAGTACTGCTGATGTCAATTGTTCTAGTAATAACTGTTTAATTTGTTCCGAATTAATAACCTCTTGGGCATTAACATTAGAAATTACAGGTATAGTCGTGTCGACAAACTTAGCCTCATCAATTGCGTAACGTAAGTCATCTCTAGCTGGTTGCATAAGTTTTGAATGGAAAGGTCCACTGACATCTAAAGCAATTACACGCTTAGCTCCCTGCTCTTTAGCTATTTCACTCACCTTATCTATAGCTTCTTTATGTCCAGATATTATAATTTGACCTGGACAGTTCATATTAGCTAACTGTACAAATGAGTTACTATTACTAACATCCTTACACATCTTTTCTAGTATGCTACGATCCATCCCTAAAACTGCACTCATTTTTCCGACTCCATTTGCCGCCGCTTGCTCCATGTACTGCCCACGTTTACGAACCAGCGATATTGCAGATTGATACGTTAATCCATCAGCAGCAACAATTGCAGTATATTCACCTAAACTATGACCAGCAGCAAAATCTGCTTGAATATCAATTCCCATCAATTCCATTGACTTCAAAATTGCAATGCTAGTAATCAATAAGGCCGGCTGTGTGTTACATGTCTGTCTTAATTGTTCTTCTGGACCATAGAAGCAAAGATTTGAAAGCGAAAAACCAACCATATCGTTTGCCTCTTCATATAAATTTCGTATCTCTGGAAAATTATCATATAAATCTTTTCCCATACCTACGAATTGAGAACCCTGTCCGGGAAAAACAAATGCTATTTTCCCCATTAATTATGCCTCCGTTGAAAATATACGTATATTTTTAAGCGTTTGTCTAGCCCCATCCATAACGTCATTCAGGATATCAGCAGCTGATTGTTCCTTCTGTACCATACCAGCAATTTGTCCAGATAAAACAGAACCCTTTTCAACATCACCCTCTACTGCTAGTCGATATTTACCGACACCAAAAGCTTCTAATTCATCCTTGGTAGCACCGTTTTTCTCCATTTCCATAAACTCTCTAGCTAGTTTGTTACGTATTACACGAACAGGATGCCCTGTTGGTCTACCGGTCACTACAGTATCCCTATCATTAGCGTTTATAATCGATTGCTTATAATTTGCATGTGGTGCAGTACATTCATGGGCGACAATAAAGCGTGTACCCATCTGAACACCCTCTGCTCCTAAAGATAATGCAGCTACCAAGCCTCTACCATCAGCTATTCCACCTGCAGCAATAACTGGAACAGACACTGCATTTACCACCTGAGGAACTAACACCATTGTTGTTAATTCTCCAATATGCCCGCCTGCTTCCATTCCTTCAACGATTATCGCATCAACACCTAATTTTTCCAAACGCTTTGCTAATGCAACTGATGGGACTACAGGTATTACTTTTGTTCCTGCTTCTTGAAGGCTCTTCATATATATTCCAGGGTTACCTGCGCCTGTAGTAACTATTGGAACACGTTCTTCTATTACTACATCAACTACATCTTTAGCATGCGGTGATAGTAACATGATATTTACCGCAAACGGCTTGTCTGTTAATTCTTTTACTTTACGAATTTGTCCTCGTACCCACTCTGCTGGCGCACTTCCTGCTCCAATCGTTCCTAATCCTCCAGCAGTCGAAACAGCTGCTGCTAAATCTCCATTAGCTATCCAAGCCATACCACCTTGAATAATTGGATATTCAATACCTAATAACTCTGTTATTCTAGTTTTCATTTTTTACCACCCTCCGCTTGCGCTTAAATAAACATCATATAGTAATAACAGTAGAGCCCCATGTTAATCCTGCCCCAAACCCAACCAGCAATACGGTGTCACCTTTTTTTACTGATCCTGATTTGATTGCTTCATCTAATGCTACAGGTATTGAAGCTGAAGACATGTTTCCATATTTATTCAAATTAAGATATACCTTATCCATTCCAAGTCCTAATCTTTTCATAGCTGGTTCAATAATACGAACATTAGCTTGATGCGGAATAAAGAAATCAATATCTTCTATTGTTAATCCTGCCATATCTATAGCTTGCTGTGATGCTTGATCCATTATGCGAACAGCAAACTTAAACACCTCACTACCACTCATCTTTAGTGTGTTGTCTTTGTTAGCAATTGAATCTATAGTAATTGGAAACTTTGAACCGCTAGAAGGTTGATTTAATAAATCACCACCACTACCGTCCGAACCTAGTAGGAATGATTTGAACCCTCTTGCAGCTTCAACAGGTCCTAAAACAGCTGCTCCAGCTCCATCGCCAAACAAGACACATGTAGAACGATCTTCCCAGTCTAAAATTTTAGTTATAGTTTCAGTGCCAATCACTAAAACATACTTGTAAAGACCCGATTTAATAAATTGAGCCCCTGTAGCTACTCCATAGATGAAGCCCGAACAAGCAGCCGATAGATCAAACGCAGCGGCCTTGGTAGCTCCTATTTTATGTTGAATAACACAGGCTGTGCTTGGAAATGTATAATCTGGTGTCAATGTTGCAACTATAATTAGCTCTATATCTTCAGCAAGTATACCTGCATCCTCAATAGCTTTAGTTGCTGCTTCAACTCCTAAATCAGATGCTGCAATATTGCTGTCTACAACACGTCGTTCTTCAATTCCTGTTCTAGTACGAATCCATTCATCGGAGGTATCTACAATTTTTTCAAGATCTTTATTGGTCATTATTTTCTGAGGTAAATAAGATCCTGTCCCAATTATACCCGCATTGATGTTATTCAAACTTTTCACTCCTATTCATTAACTCCTTAGTCATTTGCTCGAGTGTTTGTTTTTCCAAAAAAGTGATTGTTTGTCTAATTGCATTTATTATAGCCGTTCTATCAGATGAACCATGACTTTTAATGCAAGCACCATTTAACCCAAGTAATGGTGCCCCACCATACTCGCGGTAATCTAGTTTCCCACGTAAATTTCGGAAAATCGGCAACAGCAACACTCCACCTAGCTTACCTCTAAATGAAGAATTAATATCTTGTTTAAGAATACCAAAAATCGTTGCTGCTGCGCCCTCTAAAGTTTTCAATATAATATTTCCAGTAAAACCGTCACAAACTAGTACATCGCATTTATCAGCCATAATATCTCTAGGCTCAACATTACCGACGAAATTAATTGCTGCTGTTTCCAATAATGTATAAGCCTCTTTAGTAAGATCATTACCCTTTCCTGATTCAGTTCCGATATTTGCAAGACCAACACGCGGATTTGCTATTCCCAACATTTTATTCATATAAATGCTACCTAATATAGCATGCTGTACTAAATATTCAGGTTTAGCATCCATATTAGCACCCACATCTAGTACCATTGTTCCTTTACCACTCGCAGATGGGAAAATAGGCGCTAACGCAGGGCGTTGTACGCCAGCAATTCGACCAACTACCAATAATCCTGCTGCCATGAATGCACCTGTATTACCAGCTGTTATCATAGCTTCTGCTTGTTTTTCTTTAACTAATCTAGCTGCAACAACCATTGAAGCATCTTTTTTCTTTCTAATAGCTTTTACAGGTTCATCATCAGCAGTAATTATTTCATCAGCATGGTGAATTATCACATTGCTAGGTTTCTCAGTACAATATTCAGCTAACTGCTGTTCATGTCCAACTAGGATAAATGTGATATTTGGATGTGAAATTGCAGCTTCTAATACACCATAAACTATCTCCTTTGGAGCATTATCTCCACCCATAGCATCAATCGCTATTCTCATATATAGACCCCCAAAAATTATTTACCTTCTATATATTTATTTACTCTGAAATCGCCCTCAAATACTATATCATTGTGAACAAAGGTTTCTACTTTAATGTTATATATCCCCTTTGGATTTACTTCGTCAATTACAGCTGCCTTAGCAATACACTTCTCTCCAAGGTATACAGGGCGAACAAATCGAATATTTGCTGTTGCAGTCAAAACTATTTCAGAATCAATTACAGCTACTGCTAAAGAATTTGCTTGGGCAAACAAATAATGTCCTCGAGCAATTCTTGTTTTCTGAAACACATGTTGTTTTTGAATTTCAATAATTGATATTCCAGAACGATTTAATTGTAAATCAATTACATCACCTATAACTTCATTGATATGTAATGATTTAACTTTATTCAAATTAGTTTCCGCTAAATTTTTTACTCGATCCCTAAGTTCTGGTATACGAAGTTCTAAACGATCTAAACGAATCGTTGGAACACTAACAGATAATTGCTTAGCTAAATCTTCATCTTTAAGAAAAGGAATTTCTTCGATTTTCTTACGCAATAGCAATTGTCGCTCTTGTTTAGAGAGTTTCATAGCAAACCAACTTCCTAAAATATAATTATAATCCAATATATTATTATGAGCTACATTTTATTACTAGGTCATAAATTAGTATATATATTCAAAAAAAAAAAAGCAAGTAAAAAAGCAAAGGATTAATCCTTTGCTTTTATTACTTAGCTACTACTTCACGATCTTTATAATATCCACAGCTTTTACAAACACGGTGGGATAATTTCATCTCGTGGCATTGCGGGCATTCTACCATACCAGGTACAGAAAGTTTAAAATGAGTACGACGCGTTCTTTTACGTGTCTTTGATGTTCTTCTAAAAGGTACAGCCATACTTTCCACCTCCTTAACTACTTTTCATAATTATTATCAGTCAGGACGATTCTCTTTAAATAAATCAGCTAAACCAGCTAATCTTGGATCAACCCGCTCTGTTTTACAAGTACAATCTCCCTGATTCATATTGACACCACATTCAGGGCAAAGCCCTTTACAATGTTCTTGACATAAAGGCTTCATTGGTAAATTCAATAAAATTTCTTGCATAAGGAATGGTTTTAAATCAATCTCTTGTCCTACTATGTAATTATAGTCATCCTCTTCTGAATCCAAATCAGATGCTATAGGCTCATCTTGGACAAACAATTCATTAAACTTAGAAATTACATTGATCTGTAGACTGTTTAAACAATTACTACAAACCATACCAACATCTGTTTGAAGCTCACCAATGATTCGATATTTATTACCATCTTGCTTAATAACATCGATTCTAACAGTAACACGTCCTATATCATTAATATGAGAATATTCTGTAAGCTCTGATAAATCAATGGTAGATTCAATATGTTGAGGATTTCGAGTAATATTAAACAAATCATCAATTCGTATTTTCAATCAATTCACCTCATAGACAACAAAAGTAATTATAACGGTCAGCCGAAAAAATGTCAACTACCTTAAGCACTTTTAGCATGAACAACTTTATTTCTACCTTTTTCTTTTGCTCGATATAACGCTTGGTCAGCCTCACTAATAAATTGTTCTAACGTTACATCTTTACAGTCATCTATAGTATTAACTCCTAAACTGATTGTAACAATATTATTTACCTTTGAAAACTGATGTTGAATTTTCAGCCTTTCAATACGTTTACGAATTTTCTCTGCGATTAATGTCGCCCTATTAGCATCTGTATTAGCTAATAATATAACGAATTCTTCTCCACCATATCTAGCTACGAACCCAACTCCATAACTAATAGCATTAGCTAACTCAGTCGCAATTCTACGTAAACAACTATCGCCCTCAATATGTCCATAATTATCATTATATTGCTTAAAGCAATCTATATCTAACATAATAATCGACAATGGTTCTCGCTCAGTTAGTGCACGACTCCACTTTTCCTGTAATCTCTCGTCAAAAAACCTTCTATTAGCTAAACCTGTCAATGAATCAACTCTAGATAATTGTTCTAATCTTTCATTAGCTTGCTCAAGCTCTTCAGTTCTAGCTCTTACTTTGTTTTCAAGAGATTCATTTAATATCTGTAATTGCTCATTTATAATCTTATTCTCGTTTGCTAATGTTTTCGCACGAACATATGAGTCATTAAGTCTCCAAGCTATAAATATAGCTTGGAGCATAATAAAAATTAGAATTCCTATCGATAATAGCTCAGGTAGATAGCTTAAATTTAACTCTCTTAAATAATCACTAACTGCAGTAAATAAAATAATCCCACATCCAGCTGCCATAAGCCATGCACCACGAATTTTACTGAAAAAACGGTCTCTAATTAAAGTGTAAATTAAGTAAAAAGCACAAATAAAAATTATCCATTGCCCATACTGAAATAACAAATCATAGAAACTAAGCGGCGTTACCAAGATAACTGCAATTAAAATTACCAATGCAACTTTGGATATTTTCACAGCCTTTTCTAGGCTAGGAGAATTAAATATTTCTCTTACATACAAAACCAATAACGGCAATAATACAAATACGGGCATGTAACCAAGTTTCGTTATCAGTTCCGCTGGCATATCTGGAATAATTCTAACTAATATCCGTTCATTAACTACTCCCGATCTAATAGCTACCACTAATGAAAAAAAAGCAAAATATAGTGCTGTACGATCTCTTTTTTGTATGTAATACAATATAAAATAATAAATCGAAAATAACAATAAACCACCAAATATTATACTTGCTTCAATAATTTTCTTATTCGTATATGAATTAATCTGCCCGGCTGTTCCAAAAAGTATATCGTTTAGTTTAGCTCGCCGATGATGATAATTAGTCACCTGAATTACAAGTTCTATCTCATTATTATCTGATGTAAATACAACTTCATTTGGCAAATATTGCGGCACGTATGTGTCTTTACTTGTACCCACTTGACCTACTGAATCGAGTAATTTCCCATTAATCCATATCTTTGAAGCGGCTGAAAAATATCTAAGCTTTATACCATATGCTTTATCAATGTCGTCTACTTTAATATTTAACCTTAATGTTGCGTAACCCCTTGGGGATATTTCTTGATTATCAATCATTGGCCTAGCAGAATTCAATGGTATATTCGCATAAGCCATCAAAGAATCTGTATTTTTTCTTGATAAATCTGCTGGATCTAATAACTGATTATTATAATACTCCCATTCTCCACGTAAACGAATTAATCCAATCTGCTCTAAATCTAATCCAGTCAAATCAATTAACCCTGATTTTGCTATTGGAATATCAATATTTTTATTGTTTATATTTTCAACTATTGTATTTGCTTCAACTAGTTGTATTGATGTAAGTAAATTACTTATAAATATTATTAATATTAAAATTAACCGCATAAGCATATCCTATCCCCATTATGTAATACTTAGTATTATTGTCTCAATAGCACCTTGAATTATTTTAAGTCTAATTTACCATGTTTATCTATAAAACACCATACAATGCACTATATTAATAAGAATCATATGATGAATTTGCACTACGCGCGCCCAACGCTGAAGCGTATCTAATTTGTATATTTATCATTATATGCTTTCTGTAATTGACACATTAACCCATGTTGCTATACTATCTGCATAAGTAATTTATTGATAGCATTGTAGAAACTGAAGATAAATGGAGTGTTTTAAATGAATGTCGCGGGAATTGTTGTCGAATATAATCCATTTCATAATGGACATGCTTATCATATCGAAGCAAGCAAACGAACTACTAACGCAAATATAGTTGTTGCAGTAATGAGCGGTCATTTTCTTCAAAGAGGAGAGCCTGCTATTTTTGATAAATGGACACGCTGTACTCAAGCATTATTAAACGGTGTGGATGTTGTCTTTGAATTGCCGGTTATTTTTGCTACTCAAAATGCTCAGTCCTTTGCATATGGAGCTATCAGTCTATTAGACCAATTAAATTGTGTGGATTCTATTTGTTTTGGTAGTGAGTTAGGCGATATTGATTTACTCACACATTTAAGCAACATTTTAAAGGACGAACCACCAAAATTCAAAGACTCTCTAAAAAAACATCTGAACAGCGGTATGACTTATCCATCAGCGGTTACTCTAGCCTTAGGTGATATCATGGAATTATCTATTGGCAATACCTTAACAAAACCTAATAATATGCTAGGATTAATGTATTTATTAGCTTTACATAAATTAAATAGTAAGATAACGCCTTTCACTATCCAAAGAATGTCAGCAGATTATCATCAAACTTCTATAACTGACCAATCAATCGCTAGTGCTACAGCAATACGAAAATTATATCTATCGAAAAACGTTACTGATATCCGATCTTATATTCCTGATAATTGTTATGAATTAACAGCAAATTCATATGTAAATGGTATAATTCTTGAAGATTTTCGTGACATTTTATTTGCCAAAATACATAGTCTTGGGCTAATTGATTTAGAACAATTTCTTGATGTAGAAGAGGGACTTGAATATCGTATTAAACGAGCAATTAATAAATCGGTAACAGTGAATGATTTAATTACTCATACGAAAAGCAAACGTTATACCCAAACAAGAATTCAACGTATTTTAATTCATATTCTCTTAGATATGAAAAAAACAAACCTGTTACCAATTAAATCCGCCCAATACGCAAAGGTGCTAGGATTCACCCAAAATGGCCGACGTTTCTTACAAAAAGTAAAAAAAAGCAGCTCGATCCCAATAATTGATATGTTTGGGAAAGACCAGCCTCTTTATAGTTCATATGATATAACAGCAACAAAAATATATAGCTTAGTTGAAGAAAAAAAACGAACCGGTAATATTACGTTACCCGATTTAACAACAAGAGATTTTAAGCAACCACCTATACAATTATAGCTACTTTTTCGGTGACAATGCTTGTAAATATTCTATTACCTCCGAAACATGTTTTACTGGAACAATCTTAAGTGGATTACCTAATTCTTCATTTCTGGCAATTGCGTCTTTTTCATTGGAATCGTATTCATTTATATCCTTAGGGACAAAGAATATTTCTGCTTTTGCGTTTTGAGCTGCTTTAACTTTATGTATAATACCACCAATTTGACCGACATCACCCTTAGAATTAATAGTTCCAGTACCAGCTATATAATACCCTTTAGTGATATCTGATTCTGTCAGTTGATTGTATATTTCAAGTGTAAACATCAAACCTGCCGAAGATCCACCAATTAGACCAGTATCAATATTCACGTTTCGATCAGCTATTAGCTCTCTATCTGTCATTATCGTTATGCCAATTCGTGCTTCTTCAATTTCAGGATGGCTAATCAGTTCAATGTCAGCTTCCATTTGTTCGTCTTCACGTTCATAACCAACTTTAACAATACTGCCTATAGGCTTTGTTTTAATATAGTCTATAATTTGTTCTGAATTTTTCATTTCAATACCATCTACTTTATAAATGATGTCACCAGGCTTTAATATATTAGTAGCTTTAGATTCTGGTGCAACATCACGCACTAAAACTGCCTTTTCAACTAATTCAACATCTTTGCCAGCTAATTTAAAAGCATTATATATGGCATCATGTTGTGATTGTTCCATATATAAAAGCATAACTTCTCTATATAGTTCATCATCCATATCATAACTACCTAACACTTCTTCCCGCGCTACTAGCTCTGTATTTTTATCAAGTTGTGCTAATATATAGAATAATAAATTGCCAGGAATTGATGATACAGTTGTTAGCATTAAGCGACCACTTTCTTCAGTAGTATTACCTTCAACTTGTATTAATGGTCTTAGATGCTCAGCTGTCCCCGGTCTCATTAAATAATAATCAACATCGATTGCATACCCAATTACACTTAAGATTATTAATAAAATAGTGATTCCTTTTAATATATAGCCCGTGTTATTCTTATTTTTTATAAATGATTGGTTCATTAATTTAATCTCCTTATTTGCAATTTGCTAAAAACTCTTTTATCTGCTGCTCATGTCTATATGTTTCCTCATAACCTTCCCTAATACATTCTTCTACTTTATCAAATGTAGCAACACCTATATGTCCTACTTTAGGTTTAATTATAATATCTGCTTCTATAAGTCGAAATTTAAGAATTTCCGATTCCATTATATCTATAGTGTGTGTAATCACGTCAAACATGCTCTCGACCTTCACTTCATTCTTAGTTGGGCCGACGTCAACAGCGATAATACAGTTTGCACCAAGCTCCTTGACCGCTTGAACAGGCACACGATCTATAACTCCCCCATCTATCAATATTTTGCCGTCATATTGTTCCGGAGCAAAAATTCCTGGAATAGAACAGCTTGCGCGAACCGCTTTATATATAGGGCCAGTTCGAAAAACAACTCGCTCACCTTTTTCTAGATCTGTTGCTACTATCGCAATAGGTATATGTAAATCCTCAATATTCTTATTATGAGTCAAAAGCTTAATCATCTCTCTCATCTTATCACCAGATAATAAGCCAAGCCCAGATACCGATAAATCTAACCAATGCTTCCTCTTCAAACTCGATAATAATTTACCTGCCATGTCTAAATCCATACGGTTACCATAAAACGCAGCAATCATAC
>Ga0265293_10005385_pt1 | contig 21410 bp, 24 predicted proteins | sample Munlanlewell138R_FD_192505 | JGI IMG/M metagenome (GOLD analysis project Ga0265293, IMG submission 192505) | Leachate microbial communities from a municipal landfill in Southern Ontario, Canada - Leachate well 138R | ecosystem: Engineered > Solid waste > Landfill > Unclassified | place: Canada... | reverse complement strand
CCGGAAGAAAAGTATTTTTGTAGTCGCAGGTCGCAAGACGATTATGAAGTTTATAGTTAAATCATTTATGTTCCAAAACCTGATTTTTTCGGCACGAAAAAAAATCTCGGTACATGACACAAAAAAACAATTAAAAATTAAAAAAGAAAAATTATAAAAACCGACCACAGATTAGTCGGATTGACTTGTCATGATATAAGTGGACTGATTAATGACTATTATTTATAATTTTTCATGTAACGCCTCTACTATTTTATTTCCGATTTCATTCATTATCCACAAAGCAATTTGGAAGGAACAGAAAACATAAAAGGGGAATCTACCTTTGCAGATGCAAATCTTATAGCACCTCAAAAAAATATTTAACCTCAAAATAAGTTTAAAATGAAATGTAAAAATAATTTTATACTTTTGCAACACTAAAAAATAAAAAAAAGCGTACTTATGAAACTGTTAGAAAACAAAACCGCTTTAATTACAGGAGCGTCGCGCGGTATAGGAAAAGAAATCGCTCGTTTATTCGCACAACACGGGGCTAATATTGCATTCACCGATTTGAAAGAAGATGAAAATGCAAAAGAAGTTGAAATAATGTTAAATACTATGGGTGTTAAGGCAAAATTCTATGCTTCGAATGCCGCTTCTTTGTCCGAATCGGAACAAACGGTTAAACAAGTGATGGATGATTTCCAAACCTTGGATATTTTAGTGAATAACGCCGGGATTACCCGCGATAATTTATTGCTTCGAATGAGCGAATCGGATTGGGACAGTGTTATTAATGTTAATCTTAAATCGGTGTTTAATCTTACCAAAGCTGTTCAACCTTTTATGTTAAAGCAACGATCGGGCTGCATTATTAATATTAGTTCCGTTGTTGGCTTAGAAGGCAATGCCGGTCAAGCAAACTATTCGGCATCGAAAGCCGGTATATTAGGTTTCACTAAATCCGTTGCCAGAGAATTAGGTTCACGCAACATTCGATGCAATGCCATTGCACCGGGATTTATCGAAACGGAAATGACCCATGTTTTAAATCCTGAAATGCGCGAAGCTTGGCTGAAAACCATTCCTTTGCGTAGAGCCGGAAATGCTACCGATGTGGCAAATACTGCTGTTTATATAGCCTCCGATTTAGCCGGCTATATCACCGGACAAGTAATTAGCTGCGACGGCGGAATGCATATGTAATCGCTTATTCATTCAGTAGCTGTCTGGCAGCAGATAGTGAGGATTCTGTTACTTTTTCATTGCTTATCATTTTTGCTATTTCTTTTACATGTTCTTCTGACGTAAGTTTTTTAATGTCGGAAAAGGTTCGACCTTGTTGTATTTGTTTATAAACAACATAATGATTTTTACTTTTGGCTGCTATTTGAGGGACATGTGTAATGGCAATTACTTGACTGTAGGAAGCAAGATTTTGCATTACTTTTCCCATTTTTGCCGAAACTTCGCCCGAAACACCGCTGTCAATTTCATCGAAGATAATGGTGGGCAGAATGTTTTTTTGTGATATTAATGACTTCAGGGCTAACATAACACGTGATAATTCTCCTCCCGAAGCAATTTTTTCCAAGGTTTGTAATGCCGTTCCCGGATTTGCCGTAAAAAGAAAAGTTACTTTATCGATACCGGAGGCATGCAAATAATCGCCGGTTTCCATCTGAATATTAAAACGTGCCGATGGCATATGCAATAATTGCATTACGGCTTGTAAATCGGTTTCCATGTTTTTTAATGCTTTTTGACGTTTTTCCGACAAACTTTTGGCAAGTTGATATAAGATTTTCTTTTCCTCTTCAATAGCATTAGCCATTTTTTCTTTGGATTCTTCCGATGCTTCAATATTTTGCAGTAATTCCGAAAGATGATTTTTTGTTGTTATTAATTCCGTTTCGGAATTCACTTTATGTTTTTTTTGAAGGGTATACAGAAGGTCTAATCGTTGATTAATTTGTTCAATTCGTTGCGGATCGTATTGTGTTTTCTCTTCTAATTTAGTTATTTCGAAAACAATATCTTTTAAGTCAATGATATGTGATTGAAGTCGTTGGCTTTGTTCTGCTATATTTTCATTATATTTTTCAATGGATTGTAGTTTATGGAGACATTCCTGTAAAAGAGAAAAAAGATTGGTTTCGCCTTCTGAAAATTGAAAAGAAACGGCATATAATTGTTGTTTGATTTCTTCGGCATTGCTAAGCAGTTCCAATTCTTTTTCAAGGCTTTGTTGTTCTCCGGTTTGTAAGTTAGCCTCTTCTAATTCTTTATAAAGAAATGCCCAATAATCTTTTTCTTGCGTTGAAGCTTGTTCATATAAACGTTCATATTCTTTTTGCATGGCAACATATTTTTTGTAGCCCTCATGATAGGTTGCACTATCCTTTTGCAAACGCGCATATTGGTCGATTAGCCTTAATTGAAAATTCCTGTTTTGAAGTAATAAATTGTTGTTTTGCACATGAATATCCATCAAAGCATCCCCGATTATTTTAAGAACATTAAGTGAAACGGGAGTGTCATTAATAAAGGAACGGGATTTGGATTGTGGCGTTATTTCTCTTCGAATGATGCATAGATTATCATAATCGATATCATTTTCATCGAAAAAATCCTGTAAGTCGTAGTCAGTAATATTAAATTCAGCTTCGATAATACTTTTTTTCGATTTGTCATACAAAACGGAAGTATCGGCTCTCTGACCGCTAAGCAAAGCCAAAGCTCCCAAAAGAATTGATTTTCCAGCACCGGTTTCGCCGGTAATAACAGAAAATCCATCTTCAAAGTCAATGGATAAATGCTTGATAAGTGTATAATTTTCTATGGTGAGATGTTGTAACATAGTAATAAGTTACGAAATTGTTGTTATTTCACCAATTTGGCGTATTTCGATTCATTCAAGGGATCCATTTGTTTGAGTAGTTCATAAGCACGGTTGCGTTTTTCTTCGGAAGCACCGGAAAAAACATTCACAAATTCATCACTCTTAGCAGTGAAAATCAAAGTATACATTAATACTCCGTATTTGGCTTTGTTAAACTCATTTAATTCTTCCATGGCTTTTAAAATATTATTTAATGCTTGATCTATATCTTTATGCATTAAATCCAATCCTAAACGATGATAGGTATAATAAAAAGAACGAATGGCATTATACGAAGGATTTGACATGTTTTCCAATAACCAATAACGATTTCTTTTTTCTTTTGGATCCCATCCTGTTGCTTGTGATTGAGCATAATTTAAAATAGTTTGACATTGACTAAAATAAGAATTTCCTCCTTGTGATGAAAAAGTGTCGAATTCTAAACCGAGGAAAAAGTTCATATAAAAACCGATAATGGAAGTTAATGTCCATTGAAAACTGTTGTTATCATACTCGAAGGGTTGATTTAAAGTGTAGGTAAAATTAACGTCATTATCTTGAAAAGCAAAAATGGAAGAAGAATAGCTTGAATTATAAACAGGGCGACTAAGTTGCACCATTAATTTTGCAAAACATTTGCCGTCTTGTGTAGCACTTTCGATTACCAAATTCACATTGCATTCAATTTTTTCTTCGTTTTTAAAATTATGATTTGACCATTTACGTTCGTTAATAAAAGTGGTAAGTTCTTGTTCTAAGGTTGTGAAAGGAGTTTTATCGGTTCCGGGTATTTTTTGTGTATTAACGGTAACACGGGCTTTAAATTCTTGCGGAAAACATGTGTTTATAAATCCGGATAAAATTAAAATACAAATTAGTAATTGTTTCATTGATTTTTGTTTTAAAGTTTAATTTTTAACAATAGATGTTTTACGATTTCATTGGCAACAAGCTTTTTTGATTGTAATGGGATTTCCACTATCGATTCGTTGGCATCGATAAGGCTTACTTTGTTGGTTGCAACACCAAAACCGGCTCCTTCATCATTAAGCGAATTGAGAACAACAAAATCCAACTTTTTTTTATGTAATTTTTGTTTGGCATTTTCCATTTCATGGTCTGTTTCCAATGCAAATCCAACAATGATTTGATGTTTCTTCTTTCGGTCGGCCAGTGTTTTCAAAATATCAACCGTAGGTTTAAGTTCAATTGTTAAACGTTTATCTTCTTTCTTAAGTTTTTTATCAACAGCTTGTAGAGGGGTATAATCTGCAACAGCTGCTGCCATAATAATAATATCTACCGAATCAGCTAATGAATGGCACGCGGCATACATTTCAGCAGTTGTTTTCACATCAATGCGTCGAATCAACGGATGATTTGTTTTTAAATGTGTTGTTCCGGTAACCAAATCAACGCTTATGCCATTTTCAGCCAGAGCTTCTGCTAATGAAAATCCCATTAAACCGGACGAATAGTTCCCTATAAAACGAACGGCATCGATAGGTTCATATGTTGGTCCGGCGGTTACCAATGCCTTCATTTTGGCATATTTTGATGTATGTGATAGAAATTTGGTGATGATGTCGAAAATCATTTCCGGTTCGGCCATACGTCCTTTCCCTTCGGTATTGCAGGCTAAAAAGCCCGATTCGGGTTCAATGATATGAATACCGTTTGCTTGTAAGTTACTAATATTTTTTTGAACGGAAAAATGATTATACATATTTTCATTCATCGAAGGAGCGAGAAAAAGAGGTTTGTTAACAGCTAACAAAAGTGTTGAGAGTGCATCGTCGGCAATACCGGATGCCAATTTCCCGATGCAATTCGCCGATGCCGGAGCAACAATTACCACATCGGCCCATTGTGCTAACGAAATATGTTCTACTTTACGCTCTAAAGCTAAAGCAAAGGCATCGCTGTAAAGATTGTGATTGCTGAGTGTTTCTATACTTAGAGGAGTTACAAATTTTAAAGCATTTTGCGTTGCCACTACTTTAACATCATATTCCGATTTTACAAATAAACGAATAAGAGATAATGTTTTATAGGCAGCTATACCTCCGGTTATACCAATTAATATGTTTTTTTTTATTTTCAAAACCTACAATTTATTTTTCCGGTCTTCTGAAATAAATTTGCTTGTCTAAATATTCTTGAACAGCCATTAATGTTGGTTTAGGCATTTGTTCATAATGTTTTGCCAAATCAATCTGTTCCCTGTTTTCAAGAATTTCTTCCATCGTATCGCGCCCGGTAGCAAACTCTTTCATTTTTTCGGTAAGCTCTTCTTTCATTTCCATAGATATTTGATTAGCTCTTTTGGAAATAATTACTATGCTTTCATATAAATTTTCTGTTTGTTCATCGAAGCTATTAATATCTCTTGTAATGGCTAAAGTAGTTGTTTTATGCTTTTTATAATCAGTTGACATACTTTTTATATTTTATATTATAATTTCTATTATTTATTTTCTTCTAACAATTTTGTAATTCTTTTTTCCGCATCAGCTGCCAATTTATCGGCATCGGGTAAAAAAGCCGACTGGGGATATTTGGCATGCAATTTATTTTTGATATCTATCACCGATTGAAAACGTTCAACTTTTTTGGTTTCCACGCTTTTCATGGCATATTCGTAATTGTTTTTTATCCATAATAACATGGCTTGTTCCACATAAGGACTTTCGGGATAATCTCTTAATAAGTTTTGAAATGCCACTTGTGCCGATTTATATTTTTCCGTTCGATAATACATGCTGGCTATGGCAAAATCTTTTTTTGCCAATTTGTTCCTTATCGAATCCATCATATTGTTAACTTCATTAATATACTGGCTTTGTGGATAATAATTCACAAAAAGCTCTAAATTATTTAAAGCTAAATAAGAATCTGTCTGGTCTAGATTATAATTCGGTGAATTTAAAAAATAAGCTTTTGACCTTAAAAATGCAGCTTCTTCCGAACGGGGACTTTGTGGATATTTTTTTAAATAATCATTAAAATAAAATGCTGCAATAAGAAAATCGTTGTTTTTATAATAACTGTTTGCAAATAAAAATAATATGGAATCTCCTTGTGGACTGCTTATATATAATGGGTAAATTTCTTCCAATAATTGTGATGCCGTTAAATAAGCTCCTTTGTTATAATAGGCTTTTGCGGCTTCATATTTTGCTTCTTTTGTTTTGTATTTCTTGAACTTACGGTTCCCGCTCTTTTGTTCTTTTTGTTTGATCGTTTTTTCTTTTCGATCGTTTATCTTGATTGGTTGTTGTGCAAAAACAGGTATAACTGTCATAAATAATGACAGCATTAAAAGACATACAAACTGTTTTTTAAACATTTGTAATTTTTCGGTTTTTATTTTTAAAGGTTGCAAAAATAACACTTTTTTTAACACGTAATGATATCCTTTTAAATGAAGTAATCTTATTAACTTCAAAGCTTTGTTTTTATTGTGGTAGTTTACAATTTATTTTTTGTTTAAACGATGTGTTAAACCGTTAACTTATAAAGGTTAAATTGTTTATCATTATAAAAAACGGATTATAAACATTATCGAAAAATAATGAAAAATCTTCTTCCATAGTTTTATAAAAAGATAATATTGTGTACTTTTGCTCAATTTTTTTAATTATGAATCTATTAAGCATAGAAAACCTGAGTAAATGTTATGGAGATAAACTCCTTTTCGACCAAATAAGCTTTGGCATCGAAAAAGGACAAAAAACTGCATTAATTGCAAAAAACGGTAGCGGTAAAACTACTTTGCTGAACATCATAATGGGTTTGGATATTCCCGATGAAGGAACGGTAACTTTCCGCAACGGCATTCACGTTGCTTATCTTCCTCAAAGCACACAACAATATAATGAAATAAGTATTTTAGATATTATTCTTAACACCGATACACCATTAATACGTACGATTAAAACATATGAAAAAGCGATTAATCAATACACTGTCAATCAATGTCTCGAAAATCGCAAAAACATGGAATATGCCATTGAACAAATGGATACTTTATGTGCTTGGAATTACGAAAATCGTATCAAAGATATTTTATCTCGATTCCAAATTCAAGATATTTTTTCCGACTTCAATACCTTATCAGGGGGCGAACAAAAAAAAGTTATTTTAGCCCAAACCTTATTATCCGAATCGGAAATGCTGATTCTGGATGAACCTACCAATCATCTTGATATAGATATGATAGAATGGTTAGAAGATTTTTTTTCGAATACAAATACAACGCTTTTGATGGTTACCCATGACCGTTTTTTTCTGGACAAAATTTGTACCGATATTCTCGAATTAAACGAAGCGGAACTCTATCGTTACAAAGGCAAATATTCTTATTATCTTGAAAAAAAAGCCGAACGAATAGCCAACCAAATGGCTGAAATAGAACACGCAAAATCAATTTACCGTAAGGAATTGGAATGGATACGTTCAACTCCTCAAGCCCGCACAACAAAAGCAAAAGCTAGAATTGATAGTTTTGAAGAAGTTAAACAAAAGGCACATCAAAACATTACACTTTCCGATAAAAATTTTGCCGTAAAAACCGAAAGAATCGGAAATAAAATTTTGGAAATAAATAACCTCGATTTTAAATACGATGATAGGATACTTATTAAAGATTTTTCTTATGTCTTTAAAAAAGGAGAACGCTGCGGTGTAGTAGGTCCTAACGGTTGTGGCAAATCAACCTTATTAAAACTTATTGTAAATCAATTACGTCCTACCGCCGGCCGTATTCTTACCGGCGAAACCATAGTGTTCGGCTATTATGATCAGCAAGGTCTTTCTTCTGCTTATTTCGGAAAACGCTTAATAGATATCATTGAAGAACAGGCGGAAGTTATTCAAACAGTTAATGGAAATTATATTTCCGCTTCTCGCTTTTTAAGTCATTTCGGGTTCTCTTTTCATACTCAATACACTTATTATGAAAACTTGAGCGGAGGTCAACGACGTAAGTTTTATCTTTTATTGGTATTGTTAAAAAATCCTAATTTTTTAATCTTAGACGAACCTACCAACGATTTCGACATTGAAACACTGAATATCCTTGAAGATTTTTTATTGAATTTCAAGGGATGTTTGTTGGTTGTTTCACATGATCGATGGTTTATGGATAAATTGGTTGATCATCTTTTTGTTTTTGAAGACAATGGAAAGATTAAGGATTTTTACGGTAATTATACAGAGTATAAAGAACATAAAAAAATAATTGAAAAAGGGAAAAGAATGATTGAAAAATCATCCAAAGCAAAAACCCCTAAAACAGTATCCGATACATCTTGCATAAAATTAACTTATAAAGAACGCAAAGAATTAGAAACATTAGAACTTTCGATACAAGCCTTAGAACATCAAAAAGAAGAATTAATGGGAAAATTATCTTCTCCTTCGGATTTTGCTGCCGATATTGAAAACATTTCCAAGCAATATGCCATTGTTTGCGAAGAATTAAATCATCAAACATTGCGTTGGTTCGAATTAAGTGAAAAAGAATAGGAAATTAAAAAACATAATAGTCTGAGAATGTAATTGTTATTCTTTTGCAACATTTTTATAATCCGGATTATGCGATAATTCATAACTGACAAAGGAACATACCGGAATAATAATAAATTGATTTTCTTTTGCATAATTAACCATATGTTCCAACAAAAGTTTGGCATAACCTTTATTTCTATAGGTATCGTTAACGCGTGTATGATCAACGATAATATGAAAATTGTCGGAGTAACGAAATGTCATTAACGCAATTTTTTCTCCTTCTTTTTCTATAAAGAACATTCCTCTTTGTTCTGACAGTTCTAATTGAACAATAATTCTGTCATTATCCATAATTTAATCAATTAACAATAAATGTATTATTCTATAAAATGGCCAAAGCAATAAAAGCACAAGCTTCGGCATCGACTAAAGCATGATGATGATTTGTTAAATAATAACCACATTGTGCGGCAACAGTAGGAAGTTTATGATTCGATAAAAAAGGAAAATGCTTGCGTCCGGCTTTTAAAGTACAATAAAACTTATAATCCGGATAATCTAAACAATAAGTTCGGAAAACAGCTTTTAAACAATTTTCATCAAATGCTTTGTTGTGAGCAACCAATGGCAATCCTTCTATCCGTGGAGCAATTTGTTTCCACACCTCCGAAAAAACAAGGGCTTTGTCGGTGTGTTTGCAGCTTAAGCCATGTACACGGGTATTTAATGAAGCGTAATAATTGGGTTCCGGTTGAATCAAACTGTAATATTTGTTAACAATCGTACCTCCACGAACAACGATTACGCCAACACTACATACACTGCTGAGGTGATGATTTGCGGTTTCAAAATCTATGGCAGCAAAATCAGTCATAATTTATTTTTGTTTTGCAATTGATTATAATCTTATATAGAATAATTGAAACAATACTGCTTTGCATATGGTAGGAATAGAATTATAATCTCATATAAATGTAACACTAATAAGAAACGGTTTCCCCGAAAATAATGGAATTCGTTTGATAATAATTACGGTTAATGTTTATGTTTCCACTAAAATTTATATCTCGATTAATTTTTTCGTTTTTAGTATAATAAATCGACCCGACTACTTTTAAATTATCCGATTTATAATTAATGCTCAAGTATTTATCGTTATTATTAAAACTACCGGTTTCATTTATAGTGCCGGTTAAGGTTAATGTTGTAGTATAATATTGGGAAACAAATACATATTTAACTGATTCTAACGAATACAAAAAATCAAGTGAGTTTGTTTTGTTATCATCAACAGTATTTGACCCTGTAATGGTTACATTTCCTCCCAAGGGACCGCTAACAGTCATGTTTTGATTCCCGGAAGGTTTTCCTGCTATGTTTTGATTATAAATATCGCTAATACATCCGATTATTGATCTACTTATGTTTGTATACATGGTGTCGTCGTTGACTTCTTCTTTTTTATCTTTTTTACATGAAACAAAAAATAATAAGGATAAAATAATTGAAAAATAAATAAAAGTTGTTTTCATAAAAAATTTGTCAGAGTTTAGCGTGCTGACGCTGCACTTTATGTTAGATTATTTTGATTATATGAAGAATTATAAATTAAATAAACATAATTATTTTTTAACAAAAATAGATAAATTAACACTACTGTACGAAAAAAATAAAAAATTTTATTTTGGGCGTGCCTCGTTCGTGGTTGGATTTTGCGCTTCAATCCCTTACAAACCTCAAACCATTATTTTTATTCATATATTCATGACTATTTTATTTGATTTTTACTTATTCTAAAAGGTGAAAACCGGCATGTTGTAAGTATGCCACATATTTTTTTAGTTTGTTGGTCATCAAAAATAATCCGTTTTTCATCGGATTAAAAAAAACTAAGCACGAAATAAATCCACTCCCGTTCGGATACTGATCCGTGTACGCTCGGATCTCAATCCGTGCACGCACGGATTTTTTCCGTGCATGCAGGTGTTTAGCATTTGATGCGCATTAAATTTTTATGACACTTAACAGTCTGTTTTACAGTCTCAATTGCAGGATAGTGTGATTTTGATGCGCATCAGAATTGCATCCCCTGCATCAGGTCTTTAATTTATTAAACATTTCCATTGACAGAATTACATAATTTTCAGAATTGACAAAATGATTAATTCTTAGCAGTAAGTACTCATGGCATTTCAGTTGTTCATGTCCTTTGTGTTCTTTAATAGAAGAAGTAAAGGGGTGAATTCAAATCACCCTCTTACTTCTTGTTTATTATAATAATAAGATAATGCACCGGAAGGACACTTTTCGATAGTGGCTATTATTTTATCCGTTGTTTCATTCTCGGGTTGTATCCAGGGTCGCTCTTTTGGTTTAAACACCTTTGGACTTAATTTAAAACAATGAGTAGCAAAAGTGCATAGTTTTGGTTTCCATATTATTGTAATTTCTCCGTTGGTATATTTCTTAACTATTTCCATGTTTTTATAATTAAGGTGCAAATGTATAAAAAACTTATTTAACTATGGGATACTAATTGTATTCATTAAAATTTTAGTTGCAGAAATTCTTTCTTTGTTGGTTATTGTTGAATCGGTATCTTTGGAATGGTTTTATTGGCATAATTATTGTTCGTAAAATGACGAACAATATAATTCAGATGAAAGAAAAAAATAATCACAGTGAAGAAGTTTTGATAGCCCGTTTTGCCAAAGCGATGGGACATCCTACGCGCATAGCCATTTTGCAATTCTTAGCCAAACAAGAAAGCTGTTTTTTCGGAGAGATACATGAGGAATTGCCCATTGCCAAAGCAACGGTTTCGCAACATTTAAAAAAATTGAAAGAAGCGGGATTGATTCAAGGTGAAATTGAAGGACCAAAGGTGAAATATTGTATCAACCAAGTTAACTGGAAAATAGCTAATAATGCTTTTAGAAAGTTATTTCAAGAATGTAGAATAAAAGATATTTGTTGTTAATAAAATTTTTTAAGCTCTATGTTCGTTGTTTTACGAACAAGAAAATAAAGTCAAAAGAATAAATTAAATAAAAAGATGAATATAAAAATTTTAGGAACAGGATGTTCAAAATGCAAGGCTTTGTATGAAAACACGGAAAAAGCCATTGCCGAATTAGGCTTGGACGCCACATTGGTAAAGGAAGAAGACATTGTAAACATTTTAAAGTATAACACATTGACCTTGCCGGCATTGGTAATTGATGAAAAAGTAGTCTCCTCCGGACATATATTATCTACTTCACAAGTAAAAGATATATTAACCAAAAAATAAAAGAAAAATGAAAAAAACCGCATTTGTTTTAATGACCGCTTTGTTTTTCCTTTCATGCAGTAATAAGAAGCAAGAACAAACACAAGTTAAAGAAGAAATTCAGCAAGATGGCATTGAAGTGCTTTATTTTCATGGGAAACAACGCTGTAAATCCTGTGTTTCCATAGAATTACGCACCAAGGAAATGTTGGATACTTATTTTGCCCAAGAAATGAAAGAGGGTAAAATTGTTTTTAGAGAAATAGATTTCTCATTAACAGAAAATGAACCCATCGCCGATAAGTATGAAATTGCCTTTTCTTCGCTTTTAGTGATAAAACATCAAAACGGGGATGAAATGGTTAAAAATCTTACCGATTTCGGCTTTTCCTATGCCTATAAAAATCCGGAAACATTCATCGAAGGCATGAAAGAAGAAATAGATGCTCTTTTAAAATAAACAGCATGGAATATATTCAATCGCTCTTGGAAAATAATTCGTGGCCCGTTGTCATTGCATTTTTACTCGGCTTATTAACAGCAGTAAGTCCCTGTCCGATGGCAACCAATATTACAGCGATAGGTTTTATAAGTAAAGATATTGAGAATAAAAATCGTATCTTTTGGAATGGAATACTATATACTTTTGGAAGGATTATTGTATATACCGTTTTGGGAGTCATATTGATTATAATTTTACGGCAGGGGACCACTATTTTTCCCATTCAAAAAGCAATTGCGCGTTATGGTGAACTGTTTTTAGCTCCCATATTAATAATGATAGGATTGTTTATGCTTTTCGGTCATAGATTAAAATTAAAAGGATTTGGATATAAAGGAGAAGGAAAAAAATTAAAAGGAAAAGGGAGTTGGGGTGCATTGTTGTTGGGGATGCTATTTGCCATGGCCTTTTGTCCGACCAGTGCCATTTTCTATTTTGGCATGCTCATTCCCATGTCGGTAACAACAAGTGGAGGGTTTTTTATGCCGGTAATTTTTGCCATTGCCACCGGATTGCCCGTAATTATTGTGGCTTGGATATTATCTTACAGTGTATCAAGTATCGGCAATTTTTACAATAAAATGCAAAGTTTTGAAAAATGGTTTCGATACATAGTGGCAGGGTTATTTATCATAGTAGGAATTTATTATGCTATCATGTTATATTTATAAATAATATACAAATGAAAAACGAAGAATTAAAAAAGATTGTAAAAGAAAAGTACGGTGAAATAGCCGAACAAAGTAAAACGCAAAATGAAACCTCCTGTTGCGGAGCATCCTGTTGTTGCGGAACAGATTATACGGTGTTTAGTGAAAGCTATAGTCATATCGAAGGCTATAACAGCGATGCCGATTTAGGTTTGGGATGCGGTCTCCCAACCGAATTTGCACAAATTAAAGCCGGTGATACGGTCGTTGATTTAGGTTCCGGTGCCGGAAACGATTGTTTTGTTGCTCGTGCTCTTACCGGTGATTCCGGTAAAGTGATAGGCATAGACATGACAGAAGCAATGATACACAAAGCAACAGAAAATGCTACTAAACTTGGATTTACAAACATCTCTTTTGTATTAGGAGATATTGAAAACATGCCAGTTGCGGATAATACGGCCGATGTAATCATCAGTAATTGTGTGTTAAATTTGGTGCCTGATAAAGAAAAAGCTTTCAAAGAAATATACCGGATATTAAAACAGGGTGGACATTTGTCTGTATCGGATGTAGTAATACAGGGAAGTTTACCCGATGGATTAAAGAATGCTGTCGAAATGTATGCCGGATGTGTTTCAGGAGCTATTCAAACGGATGACTATCTTTCAATCATGGGAAAAGCCGGATTAAAAAACATAAGCATTCAAAAAACAAAAGCTATAGATATCCCCGATGATATTTTATTGAAATACATATCGGAAAAGGAGATACTATCCTTTAAACAAAGTCAAAACGGCATTTTTAGTATTACGGTGTATGCAGAAAAAGATGTTGTTAAATTAAAAAATTAAAGATTAAATAACAATTTAAAAAATTAGAAATGAAAAAATTAAGTATTATTATTCTATCATTAGTCGTATCAATTGGAGCCATGGCTCAAAACAGCAGTAAAAAAATGGAAGTATTGTATTTTAAAGCTAATTTATCGTGTTGTCAGGCAAGAACATGCCAAAATCTGGAAAACGTAACCAAAGAAATTATTACCAATAATTTCCCTGCCAATGAGGTGGTCTTTAAAACGGTAGCCTTAACCGATGAAGCCAATAAAAAATTAGTGGATACTTACAATGCCAAATCACAAACACTTATCATTCTTAACAATAAGAAAAAAAAATTCGTGAATCTATCTGCTTCATTAGCCAAATATGCAAGAGATAACGATAAAGTTTCGTACGAAAAAGATCTTCTATCCAATATCAAGGCATTAAAATAGATAACAAAACATGGAATTAAAAAAGGAAATTAAAATCCTGTTTTGGATAGTCCTTGTCTTTTTAGGTGTATTTTTTCTGCCGATACAAAGTCCGGTTTTTAATTCCGCTGTGGATGCAAGTTTCGATTTAGCCAAATGGTATGCCCGAGAACATGTGGTATTGTGTTTATTGCCTGCTTTTTTAATTGCCGGTGTTATTTCCGTTTTTGTTAGTCAAGCATCGGTAATTAAGTATTTCGGAGCGAAAGCAAAAAAATGGGTAGCCTATAGTGTGGCTGCCGTTTCGGGTACTATATTAGCCGTTTGTTCGTGCACTATTTTGCCGTTGTTTTCTAGTATTCACAAACGGGGAGCCGGACTGGGACCTGCCATAGCTTTTCTTTATTCCGGTCCGGCTATTAACATATTAGCTATTATTTTAACGGCTCGTATTTTAGGTTTTGAAATGGGGGTGGCGCGTATCATAGGAGCTGTCTGCTTTAGTGTGATTATCGGTTTGGTAATGTCGTTTATTTATCGTAAGGAAGAGAAAATAAAAGCGGAAGAACAAATGAATTTTCCGGATGTACCGGAGAAACGTCCCATTTGGCAAACCATGATACATTTCTTTACCTTAGTAATGATATTGGTTTTTGCAAACTGGGGAAAACCTTCGGCAGAAGATACTTCCAGTCTATGGTTTTATATTTGGTCCTATAAATGGTATATTACGGGAGCCTTTGGTTTGGTGTTGGTTTATTCGATGATCTATATCTTAAAACTTAAACCTTGGCAGGTATTAACCGGAGCAACTTTGACGGCATTGAGTGCTTTTATGTTTGGCAATCCGATGATTAGCATAATCATCGCCATCTCTTCCGTAAGTGTGATTTCCTTATTGGATAAAAAAGAAGAAAACGACAACAAAGAATGGATACTTTCCTCCTGGGATTTTACCAAACAGATAGTTCCATTATTAGCCATAGGTGTAGTCATAGCAGGATTCCTTTTAGGTTCCACTCACGACAATATTTCCATAGCCGGAGTAATTCCCAATGCATGGATTAGTTGGGTTGTAGGTGGAAATTCCATATTTTCTAATCTCTTTGCCTCTGTAGTAGGAGCTTTTATGTATTTTGCCACTTTAACGGAAGTCCCTATTATACAAGGATTATTGGCATCGGGGATGGGTAAAGGACCTGCTTTGGCATTGTTGCTTGCCGGACCTTCCTTATCATTACCAAATATGTTAGTGATACGTGGAATTATAGGAACTCAAAAAACGATAGTATATACATCATTAGTAATTATACTTTCAACTTTGGCCGGATTATTATTCGGAAGCATTGTATAAAAATTAAATTATATATGAAAATACTTATTTTATGTACAGGTAACAGTTGCCGTAGTCAAATGGCGCAAGGCTTTTTACAATCCTTTGATAAAAAGCTGGAGGTTCATTCGGCAGGAACAAAACCCGAAAAACAAGTCAATCCCAATGCGGTGAAAGTAATGGCGGAACTGGGAATCGATATCTCTCATCATATACCGAAAAATGTGGCTATGTATACGGGAGAATCATGGGATTATGTCATTACCGTTTGTGATAATGCCAAAGAAAGTTGTCCGGTTTTTATAGGAGAAGTAAAGCATCGTTTACACATGGGATTTGAAGACCCTGCCGATGCACATGGAGAGCCGGAATATGTTTTAAGTGTGTATCGTCGTATCAGAGATGAAATAAAAGAACATTTTATTAATTTTAAAGCATTATTATCATAAAAAGCGGGTGTTTTTTATGAACAACCCATATTTAATGATTTGCTGACAGATGTCAATTTTTTACGAATACATGAAACACCGGATATTATTATTAGCGTGTATTTTTTTTAAGATTAACAGCTTTGATTAAATAAAAAAAGAATCTATTAAAAACAAAGTGGGAAAAAACAACATAAATTATTAAAAAAAGTACGAAACAGCGGGAAAAATATTGTTTAATATAAAAATAAAGATTACCTTTGCGCCGTTATTTTGAAAATTCTTAACACACATAAAATATTATGAAAATTGCCATACCAACCAAAGATCAAATGGTTGACAATCATTTTGGGAATATGCAATATTATACAATATATACAATTGATAATCAGAAAAAAATAATTTCAAAAGAAAATTTACCTTGTCCTGAAGGATGTGGATGTAAAACAAATATATCAACTACGCTACATGCAATGGGCGTTGAAATTATTTTAGCTGGAAACATGGGCGATAATGCCAAAAACATACTTGAAGCCAGTCAAATTAGAGTTATTCGAGGTTGTAAAGGCAATATTGATGATGTAATACAAGCTTATCTAAATGGAAATATCGAAGATAGCGGTGAAGGATGTCATCACACACATAATCATGCAAATTGTAATTCCGAAGTTATTTCAACGCCAATTCATCTTGATAAAACATCTTTTTTATCCAAGGTGTTTAATTATGAATTAAATACAGAAAATTGGATTTATGAGGGAGATAAACCTGCCATTGTTGATTTTTATGCTACTTGGTGCGGTCCGTGTAAATCGGTTTCACCCATACTGGAAGAATTAGCAAAAGAATATGCGGGTCAATTGTATATATATAAAATTGATATTGACAAAGAACAAGAATTAGCAGCTGTTTTTGGCATACAAAGTGTTCCAACCTTCCTTTTTATCCCTTTAAAAGGTACCCCTAAACTGGCTTCGGGGGCCTTACCAAAGGAAAATTTTAAAAAAATTATTAAAGATTTAATATAAAAAATAAATGGAAAAGAAATATAAATCATTAAGTTATATCCGTGAATTGTATCAAGCTATTGTTGATTTCGAAATGGGATTTCAGCAAACTTTTGATATGACTTTTAATGAAGGCGTTATACTATGTGCTTTAAAAAAGACTCCTTTATCATCAGGAGAATTAGCGAAAGAATTGAAATTATCTGCTTCGAATACCTCAAAAGTGATAAAATCTGTTGAAGACAAAGGTTTTATAGAACGTTATATGGGTCAAAAAGATCGTAGAAAAATGTATTTTACCTTAACGGAAAGCGGAAAAGTGAAAGTTAATGCTTTGAAATGCGATGAAACACATATGCCGCCTAAATTGAAAGAGATACTACATACAATTGAAAAATAAAAAAAATTAAAATTAATTATGAAACATGTCATAGTAGGTGGCGTTGCCGGTGGGGCAACGGCTGCCGCCAGGATTCGAAGGAACGACGAATCCTGTGAAATCATTCTTTTTGAGAGAGGGAAATATATTTCTTATGCAAATTGTGGTTTGCCCTATTATATTGGCAGTGTTATTAATGAAAGAGAAAAACTTTTCCTACAAACACCTCAATCCTTTGGCTCTCGTTTTAACGTGGATGTTCGTGTGGAACAAGAAGTAATTTCCATTGATTCGAAGAATAAAACCATCACAGTTCGTAAATCAAACGGTGAAGAATACAAGGAAGATTATGATAAACTGCTTCTCTCACCGGGAGCCTCTCCTTTTTCTCCTCCTATCAAAGGGATTGATTCGGAAGGCATTTTTACCCTCAGAAACGTTGCCGATACCGATGCTATTAAAAACTATATTATTTCTCACAATATTAAGAAAGCTGTTATCGTCGGGGCAGGATTTATAGGATTGGAAATGGCGGAAAATCTACATCATTTAGGTGCCGAAGTTTCTATCGTTGAAAAGCTTGATCAAGTAATGGCTCCCATTGATTTCTCTATGGCTGCAATTATTCATGAACATCTGTTGCTAAAAGGAGTAAATCTATATTTAGGAAAATCGGTTACCGCTTTTAACCGAAATGATAATAAAATTGAAATAACACTTGATAACAACGAAACCTTAACCGGCGATATCGTTATCTTATCCATAGGCGTTCGACCGGAAACAAAATTAGCAATCGATTCCGGACTTAAAATCGGTGATACCAAAGGGATATGGGTCGATGAATTTTTACAAACATCATTGAATGATATATATGCTGTAGGCGATGCCATCGAATTTCTACATCCCATTACGGGAAAACCTTGGTTAAATTATTTGGCAAATCCAGCCAACCGTCAAGGGCGATTGGTTGCCGATAATATGGTATTCGGAAACAAAGAAAAATATGAAGGTGCTATAGGAACTTCCATAGCCAAAGTCTTCGATATGACAGTAGCAGCTACCGGTCTTTCAGCTAAATACCTGATTAGCATGAATATTCCTTATAAAAGCTCTACTACACACTCGGGATCTCATGCGGGGTATTATCCTAATGCATTTAATATCACTATTAAAATTACTTTTAATCCCGAGACAGGTCGTTTATATGGAGGACAATGTATAGGGATAGATGGTGTTGACAAAAGAATTGACCAGTTGGCCTTATTAATAAAAACCGGAGGGACTGTTTACGATTTAATGAAGTTAGAACATGCATATGCTCCGCCTTTTTCTTCGGCCAAAGATCCTATTGCCATTGCCGGATATGTGGCAAATAATATTATCAATGGTAAAATGCCTGTGGTTTACTGGCGTGATATTAAAAATACAACTCCTGATACTGTTACATTATTGGATGTTAGAACAAAAGAAGAATTTAAACTCGGGTCCATCCCGGGAGCTATTAATATTCCTGTTGATGAGCTACGTTTGCGATATAACGACATCCCAACGGATAAACCGGTTTATATTTTCTGCCAAATCGGGTTAAGGGGCTATCTTGCACAACAAATCCTATTCGGGAAAGGATTTAAAGAAGTATTTAATTTATCGGGTGGATATAAAACTTATAAAACAGTAACTTCTGATTTTCAAATGCAAAATATGAATAACGAAAAAAACAAATCTCAATATGCTGCAAAACCTCCCGTGAGTACTGTAGTTAAAAACCTTATTAAAATCGATGCTTGTGGATTGCAATGTCCCGGACCAATTTTGAAATTAAAAAATAAAATAGATGAAATAAAAGAAGGAGAACAACTTGAAGTAGTCTCAACAGACCCTGGATTTGCCCGTGATGCTGAAGCTTGGTGTAATATGACCGGAAACACTTTGATTTCAAATACTAACGATAAAGGGAAATATACGGTTGTTGTTGAGAAAGGTGCCGTAAAAAATTGTACTACACTCACCTCTTGCGATGGAAAAGGGAAAACCTTTATCCTTTTCAGTCAGGAGTTGGATAAAGCATTGGCAACATTTGTTTTAGCCAACGGTGCGGCAGCTACAAGTCAAAAAGTAACTATTTTCTTTACTTTCTGGGGATTAAACGTTATCAAAAAAACAAAAAAGCCTAAAGTTAAAAAAGACATTTTCGGGAAAATGTTTTCAATCATGCTGCCATCCAGCTCATTGAATCTTAAACTTTCAAAATTTAATATGTTTGGAATGGGTAGTGCCATGATGCGTTATATTATGAAAAAGAAAGGTATTGAGTCGCTCGAATCATTGCGTCAGCAAGCATTGGATAATGGAGTGGAATTTATTGCTTGCCAAATGTCGATGGATGTAATGGGAGTGAAGAAAGAAGAATTAATGGATAAGGTTACCATAGGCGGTGTTGCCACCTATATGGAAAAAGCCGACCAAGCAAATATTAATTTATTCATTTAATCCCATTCTGGAAACGATTTATAAAAAGCGGTTGTTTGACCGCTTTTCCTGTTTTATTTTATTTACATTTGTAAAAAATCTTTTTACATGGATACTTTTATACACCTTGGATATGTGGGCTTGTTTTTATCTTCATTTTTAGCATCAACCATTATCCCATTAAGTTCCGATGTAGTGTTAACGGCACTTATTCTTTTAAAATTTAATCCGTGGATATGTTTAGTTATTGCTACAACAGGTAATTTTATGGGTGGACTTACTTCTTACGGTTTGGGTTATCTGGGAAAATGGGAATGGTTAGAAAAATATTTTAAGACGGATAGAAACAAAGTTGAAAACTTTCAAAAGAAAATAAATAAATACGGGATTTTCGCCGCTGCATTTGCATGGCTGCCTTTTGTGGGAGATTTAATTGCTATTTCCTTGGGTTTTTTTAAAGTCAATCCTACGTGGGTTTTTATATTAATGCTCATAGGCAGGTTTTTACGCTTCTTTGTGATTACCATCGTTACTTTACATTTTATGTAGTACCATTATTTTATATTAAATAATATTTTGCAATACTTAAAAAAAAAGAATACACCCCTTACTAAGATTTTATATATTTTTGCATGAAATTTTATAGGATTTCAATTATTTAATAAAGGATTTTTGTAAGTAATATAAAAATGAGAACAGAAAAGGCAAAGAAAACTTTTTATAATCAAGATTATAACACATATAAAATGTATAGTTCGTCGGCTCATTGGTATGACGATTTAATTCTTGACATACAAAATGCCGTTTCCTTTATTTATATCGAAACCTTTCGGATGATGGAAGACGAAGTGGGTGAAAGAATATGTAATGCCTTGATAGAAAAAGTAAAACAAGGAATTAGAGTGCGATTGCTTGTTGATTGGTGGGGAACCAAAACTTCGAATGTTTATATCAAAAATTTATCGGAAGCCGGAGCGGAAGTGCGTTATTTTCAAAAGTTAGTGGTAAGTATAGCTTTATTCTCACGCAACCATATGCGCGATCACCGTAAAATTGTGGTTATTGATAATGAAATTGGATATATAGGCTCGGCCAATTTCAGTCAATATTCAACTCAATGGAGGGAATCAATTTTGAGAATCAAAGGAAATGTGGCTGCTATCTTGAAAAAAATCTTTATGGATAATTATAAGATTTACGATAAAGATATTTTTCATCCTTGGGTTAAAAAAGCTTTTAAGCGTACCATATTATTCGATAAATTCTATTTTATCCGTGAAGTGCCTTCTGTTTTAAGTCAGCGTATTAAAAAAAACTATGTCCGCTTAATTCAAAGGGCTAAACATTCCATAACAATCGAAACACCTTATTTTATACCGGGTTATAGAATTTATAAAGAACTTATTAATGCTGCCCGACGGGGTGTGGAAATTAATATTATTGTTCCTAAGTCATCCGATTTAAAACCCATCGATTACCTTCGCGATGCCATTTGGGATAAATTATATAAAAAAGGAATTCATATCTTTTTTTATACCAAAAACAATTTGCATTCTAAACTTTTACTTATTGATAACCAAACATTCTCTATAGGTTCTGCTAACTTTGATCATCGCAGTTTTAAATATATGTTTGAAGTTGCCATGATTAGTGATAATATTACAGTAAAACAACTTATCAAACAACACATTGATGAAACCTTAAACAATACAATAGCTTTCGATATTAAATTA